>Ga0206961_1030_pt1 | contig 37052 bp, 40 predicted proteins | sample Alteio_BWOrgHeat_30_FD_153238 | JGI IMG/M metagenome (GOLD analysis project Ga0206961, IMG submission 153238) | Enriched cells from forest soil in Barre Woods Harvard Forest LTER site, Petersham, Massachusetts, United States -... | ecosystem: Environmental > Terrestrial > Soil > Temperate forest >...
AAGTAGCCAAACCTAACACTATGGAAATTTTTTATACTATTTCCTCTGCTGCCTCTTATTAAACAGGAATAAATTTTGTTACCCTCTAAGCATGAGCAATATTAATTACAAAGTTTTAGCTGCTGATTGGATCGATGCATGGAACAAACGGGATATCAACCGAATAATGGATCACTATGCCGATGAGATCGAATTTCATTCTCCTACAGTTAACAAAAGATGGAAGATTACCGACGGAAAATTAACGGGTAAAGAAAAACTCAAACAACATTTTCTAAAAGGTTTTGAAGAAGCGCCCAATTTGCATTTCGAATTCATCGAGCTTGTTCCCGAAAAAGATAGTGTGATCATCACGTACAAAAGAGAAACGGGACAACTAGTTTCAGATTATATCCGTTTGAATGAAAATGGTAAAGCCATATTGGTAAACGCGTATTATCATTTTAAAGAGCACTAAATACAATTTCACGCAAAGCAAAATAAGTAAATTAAGGCGACAAGTATAGAATTTGCGCCTTTTTTGCCTTTGCGACTTTGCGTGCAAAAATTCGCGATTCTTTGTACCTTTACCAATCACAATGGAAATCAAAGCAGGCACTTTATTAGCTAAAATCAATAACCCGGATGATCTTAAAAAATTGTCCCGCGAGCAGTTACAGCAAGTGTCTGATGAGTTGCGCCAATACATTGTTGATGTAGTGAGTATTTATGGTGGCCATTTTGCTGCCAGCTTAGGCGTTGTTGAATTAAGCGTTGCGTTACATTATGTTTTCAATACGCCATATGATCAGTTAGTTTGGGATGTGGGCCATCAGGCATACGGACATAAAATTTTAACCGGCCGCAGAGATAATTTTTACACCAACAGAAAATACGGCGGGCTAAGCGGTTTCCCAAAACGAAGTGAAAGTGAATACGATACTTTTGGTGTGGGCCATTCTTCTACTTCTATTTCTGCAGCACTGGGAATGGCAATGGCTTCTCATTATAAGGGTGAAACCGACAGGCAACATATTGCCGTAATCGGCGATGGCGCCATGACAGCCGGATTAGCATTTGAGGCATTGAACCATGCTGGTATCGAAAAAAGCAATGTACTTATCATCTTAAATGATAACGACATGGGCATCGACCCCAGCGTTGGTGCATTGAAAGAATACTTAACAGACATCACTACTTCTCAAACCTATAATAAATTAAGAGATGATTTTTGGAAAGCCCTGGGCAAATTACCGGGTAAAAATTTCTCGAGGGATCTTGCCTCAAAAATTGAGGCGGGCTTAAAAGGGGTAGTAAGTAAAAGCAGTAATCTTTTTGAATCTTTACAATTGCGTTATTTCGGTCCGATCGACGGACATAATATTACCAAACTCGTTGATACTTTAAAAGATCTGAAAGATATTCCGGGACCAAAAATTTTACACATCAAAACTGTAAAAGGAAAAGGATATGAACTCGCAGAGAAGGATCAAACCAAATGGCACGCACCGGGTTTGTTCGATAAAGTAACAGGAGAAATATTTAAAAAGAAATTCGATCTTCCACAACCGCCAAAATACCAGGATGTTTTCGGACATACCATTATTGAACTGGCAGAGAAGAATGATAAAATATTCGGCATCACGCCGGCAATGCCGAGCGGTTCTTCCTTAAAATATATGATGGAGAAAATGCCCGACCGTGCTTTTGATGTAGGCATCTGCGAACAGCATGCTGTTACACTAAGCGCAGGTATGGCTACGCAGGGCATGCGGGTGTTCTGCAATATCTATTCTTCTTTTATGCAAAGGGCATATGATATGGTGGTGCATGATGTAGCGATACAAAATTTACCGGTCGTTTTTTGTTTGGACAGAGCTGGTCTGGTTGGTGAAGATGGCCCGACACACCATGGCGCATATGATATTGCTTACATGCGTTGTATACCAAACATGATCGTGAGTGCACCGATGAATGAATCTGAATTGCGCAACCTGATGTACACCGCGCAATTAGAATCAACACAAAATCCTTTTGTGATCCGCTATCCGCGTGGAGAAGGCGTTATGCCGGAGTGGAGAACACCAATGCAAGAAATAAAAATTGGTACGGGCAGAAAAATAAAAGACGGTGAAGGCACTGCTATTTTATCTTTCGGGCATCCCGGAAATTTTGCCGCAGCCGCCATACGTGATGTAAAAGCAGAAGGCATTAATCCTGCATTATACGATATGCGTTTTGTAAAACCGATCGACGAAAAGTTATTGCATGAGGTATTCAGCAAATTCAATAAAGTAATTACAATCGAAGATGGTACAGTCGTTGGCGGCTTTGGCAGCGCTGTATTAGAATTTATGAACGAGCACAAATACAAAGCGGACATAAAAATAATGGGCATACCGGATAGACTTGTTGAACATGGCACTCCGAAAGAATTATACAACGAAATTGGTATTGACGCCAATCATATTGCACAGGCATTAAGAGAAATGGCCGGTGTAAAAGTTTCTCAATAGATCTTCGCTCTATGAAACGAGATACAATCAAATTTTATTTACTGATCATTTGCATTTTTTCATTCAGCAACTCCTATGCACAAGGCGGTGGGCCGCCAATGCTTACAGATGACCCCGCAACGCTTGATAAAAATCAGTTCGAAATAAATACTTCCATCAATTCACAAGTAACAAAAGAAGTTCAATTGGCTGTACCTTATGTTGATGCGAATTATGGTATCAATAATGATCTACAATTAAAAATAGAAGCGCCATACCTGATCACGTACGATGAACAAAAACATTCTAACGGAAAATTTGTTGATCCTTTATTTGGTGTTAAGTGCCATTTGGTTCATGAAGAAAAATATTTTCTTTCTGTATCAACTTATCCGCAATTCACGATCACCGGAACACAAAAAGGTTTTCTGGTGCCGCTGTTACTGTCAAAAACAATTGGCAAATTTACTATTGGCGAAGAGCTAGGTTATTTATTTGTTGAGAAAGATTCCAGCAGTTTACTTAATGGAAATTTATTGAGTTACCACCCCACAAAAAGATTAGAACTGATGGGAGAATTCTTTTGGCAAAAAAGCGTTCATCCAACAATAGCAACTGTTGGCTTTATGAATTATGGATGCCGGTATACATTCAATAAAACATTTACGTTCATTGGCTCTGTTGGAACACAAGTGATCACGCCATCCAACCAGGAAAGGCAGTATTTTTTTTCATTTATCGGGATACAGAGTGATTTCTAAAATACAAGACACAAAAAAAGCTTAGTGAAATGAATCGCTAAGCTTTTAATGTATATATAATCCCCGCACCAATTTTTATCTGCGTCCTCCACCGCCGCCGCGTTCTCCTCCACCCATATGTTCACCTCCGCCGCCGCCCATTGGAGCAGCATGAGATTCAGCCGGAGCTGCTTGCATATGCTGTTGCTGAGGCATCGCATGTTGTTCCGGTGCCGGATGCGACTGCATCATTGGCTGTGAATGTGGTTGTTCACGCATCGCTGGTTGCGGATGCGATTGTTCATGCATCGCCGGTTGTGAATGTGATTGCATCATATGCTGTTGCGGTGCCGCATGCATTTGTTCTTGCGGGCGCGATTGCACATGTTGTTGTGGCGCCGTGCGCATTCCTTGCGGATGCGATTCCATATGTTGTTGAGGTGCCGCATGGTTTATTGCGCCGCGTGGTTGTCCACCTGCACCAGGATGACTTTGTATCGTTGCAGAGTGTCCCTGGCTATTAAATGCGTGTCCGCCAACTTTATTCATACTTGCTACAGCAGGCCTTCCGTGATTGACAGAAGCTAACTGATTTCTATTTTGTCTTGCTGATTGCTGATGTGATTCCTGTTCATGCGTAAAGTTTGCATGTGGTTGGTTCATCGCTGCACGTTCTTCAGGCCTTGGTTGTCTCGTAACTCCACCCGGACCATTAAAGCTTGCGCGGGCATTACCGCCTCTGCTGCTTGCAACTGATCTGTCTACATAAACATTATGTACTGCTGATCTGTTAACATTCGTAATTGCTGTGTTGTAACGGAAATGTCCATGATCCCATCTGCCGCCGCCATAACCATAACCACCGTAGCCGTATCCATAATTAACTCCTCCATAAAAGCCGACCGTTGGCCCCCAATAGCCCGGATAAAAACCATAGATCCCATTATTGTAACCCCAATAACATGGTGTCCAATAATAATCAGGTTCAGGTGGTGCTACCCAAACGCCGGGAACCCAATAGTATCCATCTGCATCATCGTAGGCCCAGTAGCCGGGTGTCCAGATATACCCATCTTCAGGGCAAGGTGGCTGTGAGTAAACGACTAAAGGTGGTGGTGCAATGGTAGCTGTTACTTCAACGCTTACCTGTGCATAGCTTGGCGCGACTGCAACAAATATTGCAAACAGTGCCAATAATATTTTTATCTTTTTCATGTTTAGATGAAGACAATAATTATGCCTTATTGAAAACAGATAAAAAATTCAATATATATTAATAGAAAAATAGCAGAGCGGGTACTTTTTTACCCAAGGGATCACACACGCTTTAACCAGCCGGTGATACTCATCCTTGTACGGTTGGCTTTTGTTACCTCGTGTTCCATTTCATCGCTTTTAAAAAAGACCGCTTTTTGAGAGTTGGGTTGTATTTTTTGTGCTACTTCGTTTTGATAAACTAATAATTGTCCGCCATCGGTTTCCAGCCAGTCATTATTTAAATAATTGATCAAAGAAAATTTCCGGTCACTATCTGTTTTGAATTGATCCTTGTGGCGCTTATAAAAACTTCCTTCTTCATAAACAGCATAATGAAATTCGTAGCTGTTGATACCCGCATAACAAGTACTGTTCAACCGGTCAACAAAATTATCTACATGGTGCAAAAATTCCTGTTCAAAAATATTGTCGTGGCTTTTGTCCATCCAGTAAATGGTATCGCTGCGCATTTTTTGATTAGCATCTTTAATATCGTTATTGCCAATGCCTGCAGCCACCATTAAGTTATCATGCTGCAGTTGAAGAATATTTTGTTGCAATCCCTGCGATAAAGCATCAGTCAAAAAATCAGCGTCAATGCCAATATTATTTTCAAGGTAAGAATCTATTAAAAGGTCGAATTGGTTTTCCATTGCCCGTAAGATAGTTCTTACACTTGTTATGGTGCGAAAAGATTTTTGCCGGGAAGTCGGAAAGACGGGAATTAAAACGACTTCCCGTCTTCCCGGCAAAACAAAACCTACTGCTCGTTACTGAAGTAAACCTTATAAAAACTCATATTCTTCTCCGCATCAAAACCCTTTTCAATGAGTTCCTTATTGCCATGAATGTAGATATGAAAATTCCTGTCCAACTTCAACACGCTTTTAAAAACGCGCGCTTGTTTTTTAACCGCAGCATCAGAAATAGAAAATGAATCATTGATGGGCGCATCAAACTCCGTTTCATAATTCTTTGTAAAGTTTTTAAATTTTTCTATTCCTTCAGGATTAGAAATTACTTCAGTAGAGAATTCATCCATATCAAAATGGTCTTTCTCTTTAAAGTATTTGATAGAACGGTTCAACAGATCGATCTTATCAGCTTTTGAAATATCAAAAGACTCATCCATTTCTGTAGTGACAAATGTTTTGTAAGCGCTCAACACATTTTGCGTTTGTGTATAATTATCATTCCTGATCTTCAGCTGTAAAAATTCATCGATCCAGTAAACAGCTTCCGAACGGTTTGTCTGATCAATGATCGCGACTTTATAGCCCTGTTCTTTTTCTGTATTAAAGATCAGGCAGCCCTTGTCTAATTTTTTTATGTTGATGGCTTCCTGCTGGTAGTGTAATTGAAATTGCTTTTGTTCCTGCTCAACTGTTAAATAAGGTTCTTTGGTTTCCGATTTAAAAATGCCGATCGCGGGCCAAAGCTCACCTTCAATCTGCAGGTTCTCAAAATAGCCGATGTATAATTCGCCCGACTTTATTTTTGGATGCGTAGAGATATCATACAAATGCTTCGCGATCTGTTGTGAGTTTTTATGAAAGCTTGTAGGATCGGCAAATATCATTTCAGCAAAATGAAAAACCTCGTTCAAATTCAGGTCATCATTCGGATGAAAGAAACGATAGACTTCATTTACTTTTTCAAAAGGCAGCAAAAAGTATTGCATCAACAGGTCATTTAAAATATCATCCCCAATTTGTAAAGAATGTTCAGATAAAGTAACCGGCTCATCTAATACTTTACTACCTACTTTATGAATGGAAAGCTGTGGAAGCGTTGCTCCGAAATATGAGATCATTGTATATTTAAATATTTATTCACAATAAAATTTAGATAAAGGGTCATCAAATTTTCTTTTCAATTAATTTCTCAAGTGCGCTAATTTCAACATTGACTGCTTGAAGGATTTTCAATTTAAACTTTTCGAATTCGATCGAATTTAAAAAAGTTCTTCGTAAATAAATTCTAATCATAATTACGTTTAGGTTAGCTAATTCGAACTCTTTTCCAATATTTTTCCATTTGCTATTAAATTCATAACTCTTCCCGTTTTTAACAGCAATTAATATCGGTTTTTTTTCGGAATCCTTAAATGTCTTATTTTCATATTTGTCAGACACTGCATATATACCATATTTTTTTAAAGACAATAATTTTTTATCAATCTTATCCTGAAGGTTTTTTATTTTAACATCAAGAGAAAAAGTTTTTTCTGTAAGTACAATTTTATGTTCAAATATTCTTTTAAATAATTTTCTAGAAATTAATTCCAAAGACACTTCCTTTTCATATTTTTCAGTTGATATTTTATTCTTTACATTATTTAAAAAATATTCATCGCTATTCAAAACATAAAAATCGATCAGACTATTAATACTATGTTTATTTATTAATTTTTTCTTTGTTAACCTGTTTTTTTGAGTAGCATATGTCAGCATTGTATTAGCTGCTCTGTTTGTTTTATGAAAATAAACTTGATTGTACAAATGAGATCTTGACTGTATAAAACGCAACATAGAATCTAATCCACTTTGTTTATAACATAAGTAAACTTGTTTCCTTCTAACAGTAACTAGGAATGAAGAGAAAATTCTACTGCTATCATAGATTCCGTAAGTTACTCCCGAAAAATAACTATCCCTCCATAAATAATCCATTCTATCTGCGTCTATGGGAAAAGCTGTAATAATTCTAGAAAAGAATGTGGTATAAACATTTCCTTTATTATCTAAAAAATCAGGAAGAGATGGAAAATTTGGCTCAACTAATTTTACAATTCTTTCCGAACTAATCCCATCAACTATTCTCTTTGCAGAATCAGAAAATTTATTTGGATTGTGAATAGATTCTCGCTTAAGTTCATCGATAAGAATAAATATGAAAGCACAAGAAATTATTTCATGTTCAACCTTGTTTTTATTTTCGACGATTAATTCTTCAAATCCAATTTTATAATTTTTTAAACGTTTATCTTTTTCAATCATTTTTAAAAAATCATTCTTGGAAATTGCAAATTCATCGAATAAATGTGATAATGGACCATGACCTAAATCATGCAAAAGAGCTGCCAATCTCAGTTCTTGAAAGTAGATTTCTTCTCTATCTCCTAATTGATTCAAATTAAAAAAAACCGATTTGTCTGTAATTATATGTTTTTCATTTTTCTTCTGGCCTGTAGCATAATTTTCTTTACACGAATCGAAAATTTTGCCCGCTAAATGCATAACACCGATAGAATGCTCAAACCTTGTGTGGTTTGCCGATGGAAAAACATAATACAAAAAAGTGTTTTGTTTAATTTTTTTTAATCTTGAAAAAAGTGGGTGTGAAATACACCATTTTTCAATTTCAGAAAGTTTAATATCCCCATGCAAAGGGTCTAAAATGCTTCCGTAATAATTATCACGATAGTCGTTTGTCATAGTCGGTTTATTATCAAGAGTTTAGTTAGAATTCCTCAAAAATATTGCATCTAACTTAGTCTAACTACTATATTTAATAATTCTTTAATTACTAATAAGAATGCTTGTTGCTAATATTACTAGTATTTTTAGTAGTTTTGTATAGAATGACATCTGTAAAAAAACATACGCCCCTAGGAAATGGTATATATACTATGCCCGATTTGGCTCTTATTTTAGGTTTATCGCAACCAAAAGTAAGAAGATGGATGAATGAATATTGGAACACTGAATTCTTAGACAAAAAAGGCAAAAAATATTCTACTGGCGAAGGTCAAAGTAAAGTCACAGATTTTAAAACCCTTATAGAATTTTTTGTTTTTTATCAGTTAAGGGAAATGAATATAGGTGTAAAAAAAATATTCGATGCCCATGCTAGAATTTCAAGTCAACTAAAAACTCAATATCCTTTTGCAAGCGTTGAAATTTTAGCAAATAAAAAAGATATATTTTACTCTTTATCCGAAGAGGCTTCTGTAAATGCTAACAAAACTCAACAAATTGGGTTTAAAGTTTTAATTGAAAGTTTTTGCAAGAAAATTGAATTTTCAAACGATAAAATTGCAGAAAGGTTCTATCCTTTAGGAAAAGAAAAATCTGTTGTTGTTGATCCTTCTCATCAATTTGGACAACCTACAATCAACGGGACAAATATATTAGCTGAAACTATTTACTCCATGTATCAGAGTGGAGAAAAACAGGAAATTATCGGTATTCTCTACGATTTAACATCAAAGCAAATTGACGACGCAATAGCTTTTCACAAACAAAAAGCTGCATGATAGAAATCTATTTAGATGAAAACCTGTCGGAATATGTAGCAGATGCACTTAACTCTCTCAACAAGGGATACTTTAGAGATATCGCTGTTTTTTCAACAAAGTTAAAATTCGGTAAAGGAGCTAAAGATGAGCAAATAATACCTGCAATAGGAAAAGCAAAAGGCATTTTATTAACTAAGGATTTAAATATAAATAGAACTCGCGCACAATACGATTTATGCTTGCAATATAAATTAGGCGTGTTTTTTTTGAAGCCGACTAAAGGTTTAGATAGGCATTGGGAAATTGTAAAAATGCTATTAAACAATTGGGAACTAATTATTGAAAAGATAAAAGACGAGAGATTTCCTTTTGGATATGAAATTCCAATGAGAGGAAAAATGAGAAAATTGTAATCCCTATTCCACCACCAACGTCTCAATAGAATGAGGCAAACTAACGATCAAACTCGCCTGCCCACCGATCCACAGATCATAAGTAAATTTTAGATCGCTTTGGTTCATTACTACAACTGCAATTTTTCCATCGGGATTGATAAAGGCTGTTGTTAATAATTGCCCGCGCGTGCTGGAGCTGATAATTCTTTTTGCACCTGGCCTGATAAATTTAGAGAAATGCCCGATATAATAATAAGAGTTGAGGTAGGTTAGCTTGCCTGTTTTTGTATTGGCCATTACCGGTGAAAAACAATAATTGCCTACATGGTTAGGACCGCCTTTTTCATCTAACAAAATATTCCAGTCTGTAAACCCAACGGTACCGCTGTTAAAATCTTCTATCATGGAGCGCGCATAGGTCTCGCCGAATTTCCAGCTGTTGAGTTTGCTGCTGTCGAAGCTTTCGGCACAGCCTTCAGTAAATAATAAATGTGTTTTTGGATAAGCTTCTGCTACGCGCTTTACATTATCGTAGAGCATGCCGCCGTTAAAATGTTCGTACCAATGGTAACCGATACCCCAAACATATTTTGCTGCGCAGGTATCATCCAATACATCGCTGGCGCGTTGATATAGCAGGTCGCGATTATGATCCCAGGCAATTAGGCGGATGCTGTCCATCCCTGCTTTCCACAATGTTTTGCCGAGAAAATATTTTATAAAATTCCTTTCTTCATCTGCCGTGTAAATGCAAGACTCCCAGGTTTGAATGGCCATCGGTTCATTTTGTATGGTAAGTCCCCAGATAGGTATGCCTTCTTTTTTATACGCATTCACAAACTGCACATAATAATTGGCCCAGGCCTGGTAACAGCTAGGCAATAATTTACCACCATGCAATACATCATGATTGTCTTTCATCCAGGCCGGCGGGCTCCAGGGCGATGCAAATAATATAAGGTGGCCGCCTGCAGCAGCAATGGCATCTTTTATAAATGGTATGCGGTATTTTTTATCGTGTGCAACCGTGAATGTTTTTAATGTGGTATCATTATCCTGCACATAACTATAACTTTCCGAAGAGAAATCGCAACTGCTGATATTTGTTCTGCCCAATGTATAACCAATACCTTTTTGTGGATCATAATAATCCTGCATGAATTTTTTCCTTGTTGCTTTAGGCAGTTTAAAATATACTTCTGCAGATGCATCCGTTAATGCACCACCAATACCCACAAATGTTTGAAATGTTTTTGAAGGATCAACAAAAATGCAGGGTTCACTTTCTAATGGTTGACCGAAGAAATGAAAACCGAGTGTATCCGTAAGCGTTAGTCGAAGGTCAGAACTATCGGCCGTTGTGTAAACAGTGATCTTTGTAAAAGGAATGGAATCTGTTGCGTTATCCGCTTTTGCGAATTGAATAAATAAAAATAATAAAAGAGTCAGCGGTAACCTTAGGTTCATCATTAATTTTTATCTTATTATAACTAAATTCAAGCCGAAGATTTTAATTGCTGTGACGTTAACAATTTATTTTTTCTTTTTTTGTCCGCGTGTGATTGGCTTGCCGTATTTTTTCATCATCCTGTCTTTCTTCTTCACGATAAAATTTACCTTTTGGTTCTTGGCAGATTTTTCGTGGAAAGCCGGACCAGCTTGTTCAGGTGCTTTCAATTTGATGATCTTCATGAAAACCTTTGGTTTTTCATCTTCTGTCAACACATCCGATATCACTAAGTTCTGCGGCAATGCTTTTTTAGGGATCGTATAATTCATCAATGCCTCGATCCTTTCTTTGTTTTCTGTTTCTCTATCTGCAATAAAAGTAATGGCGATACCTTTTTTATCAGCCCGGCCCGTTCTACCAATTCTGTGGATATAACTTTCAGGCACTTCAGGTGTATCAAAATTAATAACATGCGTTACTTCTGCAATATCCAACCCACGTGCAATAATATCTGTCGCAATAATAAAACGGTAATTGCCTTCCTGGAATTGTTTTACCGTATTGAAACGATGGTTCTGTTCTTTGTTAGAATGTATCACACCAACTTTATCAGGAAATTTTTCTGCGAGCTGTTCGTATAATTCATCAGCCAGTTTTTTTGTGGCGGCGAATACCAGCACTTTCGTCATGTCTGTATCTTCCGTCAATAAGAGTTCCAGCAAATTCACTTTTGTATAAAAATTCGGGACCTCGTAAGCGAGCTGTATAATATTTTCTAAAGGCGTTCCTGTTGGTGCGGCTTCAATTCTTACCGGATCATTAAAATATATATCCATCAATGCTTCCACATCATCAGTGATGGTTGCAGAGAACATCAGGTTCTGCCTTTTTGGTGGCAGCAGGTCTAAAATGTTTTTCAGCTGCGTTCTAAAACCAAGGTTCAGCATTTCATCTACCTCATCGATCACTACTCTTTTAATTGTCTTTAATTTTAAAGATCCGGTTAGCATGATATCATATAACCTGCCCGGCGTACCTACCAAAACATCAACGCCTTCTTCAACACGTGATACCTGTGTTTTAATATTTACGCCACCGTAAACACCTACCACATCAATACTCATGTAGCTGCCTAACTCTTTCACCGCTTCAACAACCTGTGCAACTAGTTCTCTTGTTGGTACAATGATCAATATCTGCGGGTCTTTATCTTTCGAGAATTTCCACTGGCGAAGAACGGGCAATAAATAGGCAAATGTTTTACCGGTGCCTGTCTGCGCAATACCACACACATCAACACCCGACATGATCACTGGAAAAGCCTTGCGCTGAATGGTGGTTGGATTGCGGTAACCCAGATCGTCCAAAGCGCTTAATAACGGTGTGTTTAAATTTAATTCGTCGAAAGTCATAATAATAAATGTGGTGCAAAGGTAGCTTAAATAAAAAAACCACTAAGCACGAATGCCCAGTGGTTACATTTAACACCAAAAACCAAAACTAATCGTTGAAATCCATTGGTACTTCCACGGCTAACAATTCTGCATCTTCACTTGCCGTAATGCTGAACGTATCTGTTTCCGAAATACCGATGGCATCTCTTGTTGCCAACTCAATATTATTAACTGTTACTTTCCCCTTAATAACAACTAAGTAAACTCCGTTGCCTTTGAAGGCGTTGGTATAACTAATTTCTTTGCCCGCTTCTACTTTGGTTAAAGCAAAACGTGCGTCCTGGTTGATCCATAAACCGCCATCCGCTTCATTCGGACTTACAACAAACTGCCATTTATTGATCCTGTCTTTCAAAGAGAAAGTGCGTTGATCGTACCGTGGTTTAATATTTCTAACTTTTGGATATACCCATAATTGAAATAAATTGATGGGCTCTGTTTTTGAATCATTGCTTTCAGAATGTTGAACACCACTGCCTGCACTCATTATTTGTACATCGCCTGTTTTAATAACGCCTTCGCCACCTGTGCTGTCTTTATGGTGTATCGCGCCGCTTAATGGTATGGTTACAATTTCCATATTATCGTGCGGGTGCGTTGGAAATGCACCGCCACCTGCAATATGATCATCATTCAAAACCCTTAATAATCCAAAATGGACTTTTTCCGGGTTACTGTATCCGGAGAAACTGAAGTAATAATTTGCTTTTAACCAACCGTGGTTGGCACTGCCTCTTTCGGCTGCTTTTTGTATTACTGTTTTCATGCTTTATTTTCCTTTTTTATTTATGAGATAGGTGTCAAAACAAGTGCCAGCGGGGGAATTGCTGCCATTTCGACAATATAGTTGCTATACAAAAAGTAAGTAGGAAAAGTTTCACGCAAAGTCGCAAGGATAAATGCAAAAGCCGCAAAGTTGAGTTTGCGGCTTTACTATCCTGGCGACTTTGCGTGAAATAAAATTAAAAAGAAGTCATATCATCATAAGGCAATATCTCAGATGCATCTTCAACGCGGTCTTCATTGTATTCGATAATGAAGTTGTTTCTTCCTTCACCGATCGATAGCATCAAAAATTTCATTTGTACTAATTCCAATAAACTTAAGAATAGAAATATAGCGTGGATACGATTCTCGCAGGTATCAAATATTTTTTCAAAAGAAACTGTTTTGCCTAATCGGCAAGTATCTAACATAAACTCACGGCTGCCTTCCATGGTGTATTCGTACTGAACAACCGTGTGGACAGGTTTATTATTTTTATCGTGTAATCTTTGAACAACTTTTTCAAAAGCCTTCATTAGTTTGAATAAAGTAACGGCCTGTATCTCCGTTCCTTCGCCTGCGTTTTCACCTATCTGTGATAATTCTTTTTGTAAGTTGCCACGCTTCACTACCATCATGCGCAAAGCTTCCATCTCTGCCATTTGCGTGGATGCTTCTTTGAATTTTTTGTATTCAAGTATCTTATCAATCAACTCTTGTCTTGGATCAATTTCATTTCCTAAAGCATCGATCTCTTTACGCGGCAATAACATTTTTGCTTTGATACGCATTAAAGTGCTGATGAATAAAATGAATTCGCTGCTCAATTCGATATTCAGTTTTTCAGAGCTATGAATAAAATCAAGAAAATCGTTTGTGATCTTAGTGATAGGAATATTGTAAATATCCAGCTCATCTCTTTCAATAAAGAATAGCAAAAGGTCGAAAGGGCCTTCAAACAGGTCGAGTTTAATTTGATAAGTAGGAGCGTTCACTGAAAAAGTTTAGAAATAAAAAATCTCCCGCCGCGGCGGGAGACAAATGTATAAATAAGTTAAGAGATATTACAATTTAGCTGCAAAACCTATGCCCAGTGTGGATAAAACCTGCAAACCCTCGGCGTGCGTGGGCCTATTGGGGTTTTTGATATTATCATCGTCCAAAAAGTCTATTTCATAGGTAACCTGTAGCCATTTATTCACTTTTAGCAGGAACTGGTTGGTAGATAAAATGCTCACATTCGATGCTACGCCCAAATAATCAGAATAAAGATCTACCCTGCCGATATATTTCACGTTCCTGAAAATGTCTTTCCTCATGCTGATCGTAACAAAAGCGCCGAATTCTGTCTTAACTTTTTTCAACGTGTCTACGCCATATAATGTTGCCAAAGGAGTTTCTCTGATATAACTACCCGGATGATTCGGATCAGGAAACTCGCCATTCGCTGTCGCATAACTATAAGGGCCATTGCTTACGATCGTCCACCTGGTTGCAGCAGGAGAGGCGAATAAGGAAAGCCATGGAGTTGGTGTCCAGTCTATACCCGGTGCTAATACAACATAAGCCGGCGCTAAAAAACCTGAGTTTCTTCTTTTTGTGGTACTGCCTAAATAGGCGTAATCATACCCATCGGTTAGCTGAGAACGAAACTGCCCTAATAGAGAAATCTTGACATTTTTCCAGCTCTTGGGTTCATATCCTACTTTAGTTACATAATCAATTCGGTCGTTTACTTTACGCACACCCAGCGTGCTTGTATTTACTAAACCGTAATTAACATCTAGGTTATTATCCCAGGACATCCTGTTATCCCAACGCTTGCTGGCAAAGGCATTGAGTGATGCGGCAGCAGTTAAAGAAAATTCATCTCCGCCTGCGGCCAGCCAATCACTATTACTTATCTGTGTTGCACTTAAACTGATAACAGCACCTTTTAGCCAGCCGTTCTTACGGGTTGTATCACCATCGGGATGTGTAGGTTTTTGAAAGGTTGTTTGAACATCTTTAGTAAGATCTTGTGCCTGTGCCGCAAAACCTGCCGTAATAATTGCTGAAAATAGGATCAGTTTCTTCATCGTAATTTGTTGGGTATTTATTTTTTTAAAAGGTCTCTTATTTCAATTAGTAATTTATCTGTAGAAGAAGGCTCTGCAGGAACAGGAGGCTCTGCGTTCTTTTTCTTCATCAATATATTTATTCCTTTTATTACAAAGAACAATACAAATGCAACGAGTACAAATTTGATGATAGCAGCCAAAAATAATCCATATTTAACGGAGCCCCAAGCTAACTCGTGTAAGTCTGCAGCATGAGCCGCTTTTAAAGCCGGCGCCAAAAGCAATGGCGTAACAACATCATCTACTAGTGATGCAACGATGGCGCCAAAGGCAGCACCAATAACAACTGCAACCGCCAGCTCAATAATATTCCCCTTAACGGCGAACTCCTTAAATTCTTTTAAAAATCCCATAAGTATTGTTTTGTATTATAAAATGTATTGGGTACTGTGTAGTAATTGAATAAAAGTAAAACTTAATATTACTTGAGCCAAATAATCATGCGATCAAAAATTCAACTTCACCAAAATTAAATTGCTTCTGTGTAGTATCTGTAACAAGTAATTGTCCGCCTGCTGTAACGCTATTAATGACTGTTTCAAAAATTTCATTGTTATGTTTCAATGTTATTTTCTCATTTAATTTATACAGTAACAGATTGTATTCTTTTAACAAAATATCAAATGATCTTTCGTTGATCTCACTTACTCTTTTCATTACCAGCAAATGAAGTTCTTTCGCCAATTCAACTACATCGAAATTTTTACCGGTTATTTGTTTTAGAGAGACCGGATTTTTTAACTCCTCGCTAAATTTTGTTTGGTTGATATTGATGCCAATGCCCACCACTGCCCACTTCCAATTAGCGCCTCTTAATACCGTCTCAATTAAAACGCCACCTGCCTTTCTGTCACGCCAGTACAGGTCATTTGGCCATTTGATCTTTGTCTCATCGCCGCCATATTTGTTAAAAAAATCAAAACATGCTAAGGCTATTGCAATGGATAAATAAAATTGTTGTTGCTGTTGTAATGGCTCCGGGTCAATCACAATGCTGATTGCAATGTTTTCTCCCGTACCCGTTTGCCAAAGTTTGCCTCTCTGGCCCTTTCCTCTGGTTTGTTCATGCGCAAAAAAAGCTTCGCCATGCCTCGCCAATCCAGCATGAGCCCTTGCCATGGCATAGTTGTTGGTACTATCCACACTATCCAAAATTGTAAAAGAAAAATCTGCCGGGGGCATAATAGAAATCATTAATAAAGAAATAGTACTTTTGAGTACTTGCAAGCTACAGGCTATCACCTAAAAAAACAAAAGGTTTTCAATGTAGCAGCAGCAAAATAACTAAATGAAAAAAGACAAGAACTTGAGCAATCTTACAGTATTGGATACACGAAAAAAGAGCATTACGCGCTTAACCAGGAGCAGCAAAGTTTTTAAAACAATTGTCAGCACCATTCTGGAAAGAAAAGGAGAGAAGATCGTTAGCCTGGATCTTCGTAAAATTCCGGAAGCCGTTGCTGATTTTTTTATCATCTGCGAAGCAACGAACAGTACACAATTAAAAGCGATTGCAGATTATATCGAATTCGAAGTAAAAGAAAAGTGCGGAGAGATTGCTTACAAACATGAAGGCAGGCAGGCACAACAATGGATATTGATCGACTACGTGAATATTGTAGTACATATCATGCTTCCGGAACCACGAAAATTTTATCGTCTTGAAGAAATGTGGAGCGACGCTTCTTCATTAGAACATAATGACTAACTTAAACAGGTTATCTTAAACGGTAACAATCAAAAATAATTAGCACATAGAATTATGGCATACAAACCACAAGGATTTAAAAAAACAAATCCAGAGAACACTCCACCGGAAGAGAATCAGCCAAAAAATATCAGACCACGTTTTAATATTTATTGGATATACGGCCTTGTATTCGCCGCTATTGTTGGTTATACTTTTTTACAGAATTCTGTTAATATTGATGCAGGTGAAACCAACCAGGTGAAATTCACTGCAATGGTTAAGCAAGGCGATATTGAAAAAATCAAAACCATCCGTAATAAAAAGATCGTCCGCATTTTTATAAATACAGATAGCTTAAAGAAGAAATCGGCTTTCTACACAGATATCCTGGGTAAAGACGGTTATCAGGCTGCACTTAAAACTGCCGAACCGCAATTGTTTTTCAGCATCGTAGATGACAAAACATTTGCTGAACAAATGATCGGTTTTTATACAGCCAATCCAACAGTTGCACAGGTGCCGGATTCTCCGGATGATGAAGGAGAATTGTTCGGACAATTGATCTCTACCTTATTGCCTATTTTATTGATCGGATTATTATTCGTGTTGATGATGCGTAAAGTTGGCGGACCGGGCGGCGGAAGCGGTGGACCGGGCGGCATCTTCAATATCGGAAAATCTAAAGCAACATTATTTGATAAAACAACAAGAGTAAATATCAACTTCGGAGATGTGGCTGGTTTAGATGAAGCGAAAGTTGAAGTGATGGAAATTGTTGACTTCTTAAAAAATCCAAAAAAATATACGGCCTTAGGTGGTAAAATTCCTAAAGGTGCATTATTGATCGGCCCTCCGGGTACAGGTAAAACATTATTGGCAAAAGCTGTTGCGGGTGAAGCACAAGTGCCTTTCTTCAGTTTAAGCGGTAGTGATTTTGTTGAGATGTTTGTAGGTGTTGGTGCCAGCCGCGTTCGTGATCTGTTTAAACAGGCAAGAGAAAAAGCTCCTTGTATCATTTTCATTGATGAGATCGATGCGATAGGCAGAGCAAGAGGTAAGAACATGATGATGAGCAATGATGAAAGAGAAAATACTTTGAATCAATTGCTGGTTGAAATGGATGGTTTCGGAACTGATCTTGGTATCATCATCTTAGCTGCAACAAACAGGCCCGATGTATTAGATACAGCTTTATTAAGACCGGGAAGATTCGACAGACAAATTACAATCGATCGTCCGGATCTGGTTGGGCGCGAAGCAATATTCAAAGTGCATTTAGAAACAATTAAAATTTCTGAAACATTAGATATTCATAAGCTGGCTGAACAAACACCGGGTTTTGCCGGAGCAGATATTGCGAATGTTTGTAACGAAGCCGCCTTGATCGCTGCAAGAAAAAATAAAGAGTCGGTTGATATGTCTGATTTTCAGGATGCTATTGATCGTGTGATCGGCGGGTTGGAAAAAAAGAACAAGATCATTTCTCCTGAAGAAAAAGAGATCATTGCTTATCATGAAGCCGGCCACGCTATTTGTGGTTGGTATTTAGAGCATGCTTACCCGTTATTAAAAGTAACGATCGTTCCACGCGGTACAGCTGCATTGGGTTATGCACAATACACGCCGAAAGAACAATATTTATATAACACCGATCAATTGATGGATCAGATTTGTATGACATTGGGTGGTAGAGCAAGTGAAGATATTTTCTTCGGAAAAATAAGCACCGGCGCTAGTAACGATCTTCAGCAGATCACCAAGATCGCATACAGTATGATCACTGTGTATGGCATGAATGATAAAATTGGTAATGTTAGTTTCTACGATCCTGCGCAAGACAATACCTTTACTAAACCTTTCAGTGAAGAAACAGGTAAAATGATCGATCAGGAAGTACGTAAACTAATTGAAGTTGCCTACGAAAAAACAAAGGCCTTACTAACAGAAAAAAGAGGTGATGTAGAAAAATTAGCAAAAGAATTACTGAAGAAAGAAGTATTGTTCCAAAGCGATGTAGAAACATTAATTGGCAAACGTCCTTTCGAAGAAAAGAAATTGTTAGATGATCCTAAGGTTGATCCAAAAGATGCAGTTGCTGAAGATCCTACAACACAATCTTTACCGGAAGAATTAATTAATCCGCCGGCAATTTAAAACTCATTAATTTGTCTACTGCAAAAGAAAATATATTAAAAAGAATAAAGCAGGCACTGGCTAAACCGGTGCCTTTGCCTTTTCCCGAAAGCGACGAAAAAACAGCCATTTTTGAAACACCCCAAGATGAGCTGGATGTAACGTTTGCAGAGGCCTTTACACAATTGCAGGGGAAATTCGCTTTTTGTTTTGATGAAAAAGATATGCAACAACAATTGCAACAACTGATCACAGATAAACAATGGTCCAAAATTTATTGCAAAGAAGACAGGTGGAACGAACAATTCAGCAATACTATTAACCTTGCAACATCGGATGCTGCTATTACTGGTTGTGAATGTTTAGTTGCAAGAACCGGCACAATAGTACTAAGTGCGGCTGAACAAAGCGGGCGCACTGTTAGTGTATATGCACCAATACATATTTGCATCGCTTACACCAATCAATTGGTATTTGATATAAAAGATGCAATTGAATTGGTAAATAAAAAATACAATGGCAATATTCCATCACTCATAACATTTGCCAGCGGGCCGAGCCGTACGGCAGATATTGAAAAAACTTTAGTAACGGGTGTACACGGACCGAAAGAGGTTTACCTGTTTTTAATAGATACGCCTCCAAATAATTAATACGCTCAATGAAAAATGAATTGTTATTTTTGAAATAACAATTATTTCACCAGTCATTCACCAAGTTTTGAATAGCAGTAATAATAAAAAGATCTATTTCCTTTCCGACTTTCACCTTGGCGCACCCAATGCTGAAGCAAGTTTAGTTAGAGAAAAAAAAATCATTCAATTCCTGGATGAAATAAAACAGGATGCTGAAGAAATTTTTATTGTAGGCGATCTGTTTGATTTTTGGTATGAATATAAAAAAGTGGTGCCGCGTGGATATGTCCGCATATTGGGTAAATTAGCAGAACTAACAGATAGCGGGATCCGAGTTCATTTTTTTGTAGGTAATCATGATATGTGGATGAAAGATTATTTTCAAAAAGAATTAAATATCCCTGTATACTTTGAACCTAAAACTTTCGAATTCAACAATAAAAAATTCATGATCGGTCATGGTGATGGACTGGGTCCGGGCGATGGAGGTTACAAATTCATCAAAAAAATATTTCGCAATAAATTTTGTCAATGGCTTTTTGGTGTACTGCCATCTTCCGTAGGAATAGGTATCGCGCATTATTTTTCGAACAAAAGCAGAAGCAGGGAAGACAGCAATATTGAAGTATTTTTAGGAGAAGAGAATGAATGGCTGCTTATTTATTCTAAAGAGGTTTTACAAAAAGAGCATTTTGATTTTTTCATTTTTGGCCATCGCCATCTCCCAATCGATTTTAAATTAAACGAAAACAGCCGGTATATTAATTTGGGCGAATGGATCAACTACAATAGCTACGCCGTGTTTGATGGTAATACCCTAGAACTAAAATATTACAAATGAACAATCTGAAAAAAATAGTATTCTCTTTTTATTTTTTAATGATAGCCAGTTCCGCTATTGCACAAACAGATTCTTCCATTACTTATATCAAAACGATCCCGGGCGATTATAAATATTTTACGGTTGACAACCTTGGCGACGAATACCTTGTGACTGTCAATGATCAATTAAAAAAATTTAAAGCCGATGGAGATTCTATCGGCATATTTAATGATGTTAAAAAATTCGGTACACTTACAACCATTGATGCAACCAATCCACTCAGGATCTTGTTATACTATGAAGATTTTGCCAGCATCGTTGTTTTAGATAGATTTTTAAACGTATTGACAACTATCAATCTGCGCCAGCAAAACATTTTTAAGGTCCGCGCTATCACAACCTCTTACGATAATAATATTTGGCTATATGATGAAGGCGATAGTAAAGTAAAAAAAATCGATATCAACGGCAATGTATTATCCGAAACAGTGGACCTTAGAATAATCTTTGACTCTGTTCCGTCGCCTGTAAAAATAATCGACAAGGATGGGTTTATTTATTTGTATGATCCGCATAAAGGCTTTTACATTTTTGATTATTATGGAGGCTTGAAAAATAGTATCCCTTTTCTTCAATGGAAAAATACAGAAGTCATAAAGGGTAATATGTATGGCTTTAGCGATTCGCTCCTGTATGCTTACAAACTTGGTTCATTAAATCTTTTACAATATCCGTTACCTCTATCTTTTTCAAATGCCATACAAATAAAAGCCGGTAACAATATGGCGTATGTATTGAAAAAAGATGGGCTGCACGTATTTTCAGTAAAATAACAGCTACTCGTTTGCTATATTTTGCCTAAAAAAACTATTCCAACTAAATTTTGCTATTTTTGCTCCCCAAAGTCAGGCTACGAGCCTGACTCATAGTTTTTAAGGACATGAGTTTAAAGGAAAATATACATATTGACCGATTGCCCAATCACATTGCTATTATAATGGATGGTAACGGGCGATGGGCAAAAGAAAAAGGAGAAGACCGTCTTTTTGGACATTTACATGGCGTTGAAAGTGTGCGGGATATTGTAGAAGGCTGTGCAGAGTTAGGTGTAAAATACCTTACGCTGTATGCATTTAGTACTGAAAACTGGGATCGGCCGGCCTATGAAGTAAGCGGATTGATGGAGTTATTGATAGATACCATCCGTAAAGAGGTGCCCGTTCTGAATAAAAACAATATCAGGCTTCATATGATTGGTGACAGTACCATGCTGCCCGAAAATGCAAGGCGTGAACTGAAAGAAGCTTTAGATGAAACGAGTGGAAATACAGGCCTGAACCTGATCATGGCTTTAAGTTACAGCAGCCGTTGGGAAATTGTGAACACGGTACAGCAAATTGCTGAAGCTGTCAAAGAAGGAAAATTAGAACCAAAAGATATTTCGCAAAATACCATACAACAATACCTTACAACCAGTGCTTTTCCTGATCCGGAACTAATGATCCGAACAAGTGGAGAATATAGGATCAGCAATTTTTTGCTGTACCAACTGGCATATTCCGAATTATATTTCACTAATACGCTTTGGCCGGACTTTAGGAAAGAAAATCTGTATGAAGCCATAATAGATTTTCAGAATAGAGAGCGACGTTTTGGTAAAACCGGCGATCAGATAAAAAAAGGGCAAAAAACGGCTAATCACTAGATAATCAATTCAAAGGAGATTAGCCTTGCAGGCTCATTTAACAAATACTTTTCAATAATAGCAGTTAATTTGCCGTTCGTAAAAAACAATTAATGCACAGGATTTACCAGGGTCTTTTTCTTATTATAAGTGTTTTTTTCAGTAGCACGTCAGTAATTGCCCAAAATAAGGTTGATTCTAGCACTTCTGTATTGGTTGATTCTACGCCTGTGTCCGTAAATCCCGAATTAAATGGCATTTACGACACCAAATCTCCCAAAATCTATACTATTTCAGCTATTACGGTAACCGGCACCAAATCTTTTGATCAAAATCTGATTACTTCTATTTCAGGCCTTGCCATAGGAGATAAAGTACAAATTCCCGGAACGGATGAGTTTAGCAAAGCAATTAATAAGCTTTGGAAACAAAATCTTATCTCTAACGTAGAAATATACCTTACAAACCTTGCAGGAACGAACCTTTCCGTAGAGATCGCTATTACTGAAAGGCCAAGATTATCTGATTATGATATCGTCGGCGTTAAAAAAACAGAAAAGGATGATCTTAAGAAGAAAATAGGTCTTGCCAAAGAAAAGGTTGTAACTGAAAACGCCAAGCGTAATACCGTCGATGTTATTAAAAATTATTACGACGAAAAAGGCTATCAAAATGTAACCGTAAAGGTTAAAGAGGAAATTTCTAAATCGGCTAAAAATTCGATGAAACTGACCTTTTTTGTTGATAAAGGCAACAAAGTGAAGGTAAATTCAATAAATTTCGTTGGAAACCAAAATGCTACGGACCAAAAATTAAAAAAGCAAATGAGCGGTACAAAAGAGCTTACACGCTTTACGCTTTTTCCTCCTCCAGTACCAAATCCATATCATGATACAGCCTCAAAACTTAGTTTTAAAGAATATGTACAAGAATATGGCTTCTTAATTCCAAATCAAACGGGCATAATTCTCGAACCGTATTTTCGTCCAACTTTTGCCAATGCAAAGTTTAACAGGGATAAATATGCCGAAGACAAAGACAAAATAATAGATTATTACAATAGCAAAGGTTACAGAGATGTTGAAATTGTTGCAGATACAAATATTACCAATGAAAAAGGCAACAGGGATATTTTTGTCAAAATAGCGGAAGGAAGTAAATATTACTTTGGTAACATTACCTGGAGAGGAAATACAAAATATACAGACTCTATCTTAACCTTAATATTGGGCATTAAAAAAGGAGATGTATATAATCAGCAATTACTAAATAAACGCTTGGGCAAACAATTGTCGCCTGAAGGTGGTGATATTGGTAGTTTATACCTGGATGACGGTTATTTATTTTTCCATGTTGATCCGATTGAAACTGCTGTTTATAATGATACGATTGATTTTGAGATCAGAATGCAGGAAGGTCCTCAGGCAACAATAGGAAGAGTGGATATCACGGGCAATGAGAAAACGAAAGATTATGTGATCCGCCGTGAGTTAAGAACTGTACCAGGAGAAAAATTCAGTCGTGCTGATGTGATCCGTACACAACGTGAGCTTTCTCAGTTAGGTTTTTTTAATCCTGAAAAAATCACACCCAATATTGTTCCCAATGCTGATAACGGTACTGTTGATATTGGCTGGAGTGTTGAAGAAAAATCGAGTGATCAGCTGGAGCTTTCTGCCGGATTTGGTGGTGGCATCGGTTTAACAGGTACGCTTGGTGTTACGTTCAATAATTTTTCTGTAAAAAATATTTTAAAAGGCTCTACCTGGGATCCTTTACCATCGGGTGATGGGCAAAAATTAAGCGCAAGGGTTCAATCTAACGGTAAAGCATACCGCTCTTATAACTTATCCTTTACAGAACCATGGCTTGGTGGTAGAAAACGCAATTCATTTACCACAAGCATATATAGTACTAAGTACGCTAACACATATGGCCGTACCAACAACTATTGCTTAGCCTGCGCAGATACATCTTATATCAGAACGATTGGGGTTGGTGTATCTTTGGGTAAACAGCTTAAATGGCCCGATGATTATTTTTCATTGGTTTATTCTCTTAACTACCAACAATATAAACTCAGGAACTACCCTAACATATTCAGGGGTTTAAGCAACGGCCTTGCCACTAATGTTAGTTTAAAAATAGCATTGGCCAGAAGTGCCGCTCAGGGTAATCCAATATTTCCAACCGGTGGATCAAATTTTTTAGTAAGCGGCCAGTTTACATTGCCCTACTCTTTAATGGGTATAGATGCAGGAACAGCCAGCAATCCATATACCTTACCTGAATTTCATAAATGGCGTTTCAATGGTGAATATTATATTCCATTAGGTAATTCTATTGGGGCAGATAAGAACCAACAATTTGTTTTAAAAATAGCAGCAAAATTTGGCTATATCGGCAGGTATAATAAAAATTTAACCGTGTCTCCTTTCGACCGTTTTCAATTGGGTGATGCCGGCTTAAGTAATACTTTCGCTATCCTTGGATATGATATCATTTCTCAGCGAGGTTATCCGGTTTACAATTCGTCAGATCCAAAAATAAATCCTGATAACATTACACCAAACGAATTTTTTACAATTTTTAATAAGTACACTGCGGAAGTTAGATATCCTTTTAGTCTTAACCCAAGTAGTACTATATTTGGTTTAGCATTTTTTGAAGCAGCAAATGGTTGGTACGATTTTAAAGATTATAATCCGTTTGAATTACGTCGTTCTGTTGGTTTGGGAGCTCGTTTCTATTTACCGTTATTTGGTTTACTAGGATTTGATTATGGTTTGGGAATTGATAGAATTACACCGGGCCAACCATTAAAAGGTGCGTTTAAATTTACCTTCTTATTAGGCCAGGAACCTGAATAATAATGATGTTGAATATTAAAACCTTAATATGAAATCACTACATTTTATTCTCACAATAGGCTGTTTTTGTCTTGCCTCATTTTGTGCAACAGCTCAACGGTACGCTGTTATTGATAGCAAATATATTTTATCGAAATTGCCCGAGTATAAATTTGCGCAAGATAAGCTTGATCAGTTCAGTCAGGAGTGGCAACAGGAAATTGAAAGAAAGCAGGTTATTTTGGATAAAATGAATGAAGATTATCAGGCAGAAGAGATCATGCTTACGGATGAATTAAAGAAAAAAAGAGAAGATGAAATATTCAACAGGGAAAAGGAAATAAGAGATTTGCAAAAAAAATATTTCGGATTCGAAGGTGATCTTTTCAAGAAAAGACAGGAGCTTATAAAGCCAATACAGGATAAGGTTTATATAGCTATTCAAAAATTAGCGGTAGACAGATCCTACGATTTTATTTTGGATAAAAGTGAAGGAATTACTGTTATATTTGCTGACCCTAAGCTGGATAAAAGCGACGATGTTTTGAAATTTTTAGGAGTATCAAAACCACAATAATTATTGAATCAAAAAAGAATATCAATCTAAATACAAACTATACAATTACTACAAAATGAAAAAATTATTATTAGTATGCTTGGTGGCTTTAACTTTTTTAGGCGCTTCAGCACAAAACAAAATCGGTTATATTAATACAGAAGACCTTATTAATTCAATGCCAGAAGCCGATAAAGCAAACACAGCCTTACAAGATTATCAAACTTCTTTAACGCAGCAGGGTAATGATTACCTTACTGAATTAAATGAAAAGGATAGCATCTTCGTAAGAGACTCTTCAAAATTATCTCCTGCGGCAAGAGAATTAAGAAGAAACGATCTTGTTGCTTTATACCAAAAAGTACAGGGCTGGAACCAAACAATGCAACAAATGATCAACGATAAACAACAAGCTTTACTTGTTCCTATCCGCCAAAAAGCAATTCAGGGAATTAAAGATGTAGCTAAAGAAAACGGTTACGGTTTTATCTTCGATCAACAAGCTTTATTAGTTAGTCCTCCTGCTGATGATATTTTACCCTTAGTAAAAAAGAAATTAGGAATTAAAGATGTACCGAAAGCTCCGGCTGGCGGACCAATGCAGCAATAATAACTTCATTGAAATAGTTAGAACCCATTCCAAATTTCGGAATGGGTTTTTTATTACTTTGTATAGTAATCTTGGTTTAATTTTGACAAATGAAATATCAACCCATCGGTGTTTTTGATAGTGGCTACGGAGGGTTAACCGTTTTAAAAGAGATCGTTAAACAGTTACCTCAATACGATTATTTGTATTTAGGCGATAATGCGCGCGCGCCTTATGGCAACAGAAGCTTTGATACCGTTTATGAATATACTTTACAATCTGCAGAATGGTTTTTTAAACAAGGCTGCTCGTTGGTGATATTAGCCTGCAACACAGCTTCGGCAAAAGCACTGCGGACAATTCAACAAAATGACCTCCCAAAATTAGGCGCCGATAAAAGAGTGCTAGGCGTTATCAGACCCACCACAGAAATTATTGGCCAATTCACCAAATCAAATGAGATCGGTATTTTGGGTACAAATGGTACAGTCCAATCAAATTCATATCCAATAGAGATCAATAAATTTTATCCGCAGGTGAAAGTTCACCAGGAAGCTTGCCCAATGTGGGTTTCTTTGGTAGAAAATGACGAATATGCCACAGCCGGCGCCGATTTTTTTGTAGGATCAAACATAAAAAATCTACTTGCGCAGGCTAAAGGTATAGATACCATTTTATTGGCTTGTACACATTATCCCTTATTAATCAATAAGATAAAACAATTTGTACCTGAAAATGTTACGATCATCTCTCAGGGAGAAATAGTTGCAACCAGCTTAGTAGATTATTTGGGCCGCCATCCTGAAATAGAAAAAAACTGCAGTAAAAACGGACAATTAGCCTTCTATACAACAGACCTTCCGGCCGATTTCGATAATCATGCGGCTACTTTCTTTGGAAAGCCAGTAAAATCAACTCATATCGAGTTATAAAAGCAAAAAAACTTACAACTTATACACAAAATTTAATAAGTTTCTTGTACCTTTGCCGTCCTTTCACAAACACCAGGGATGGTGCCCTGATGAGTGTCGATAAAAATATTTTAGAATTTAATTTTGTAAAAGGAAAAAACTTAATAAAATGCCAGGCAAAAAAAGAACCTACCAACCTCACGTCCGTCGCAGAAAACATGTACATGGTTTTCGCCAACGTATGCAAACAGCTAATGGCCGTAAGGTATTAGCATCTCGTCGTAAAAAAGGACGTGTAAAGCTTACAGTTTCTGACGAACGTTTCGGTAAAAAATAGAATTTATCTACTTCAGAAAATATTTAGCTCTCCTTGTGAGAGCTTTTTTAATTTTGTATAATTCCATTGGAAAAAAACTTACGATATACACTCGGCAAAGATGATAAATTAAAAAGCCGCAAGATCATTGAACAATTGTTCAAAGAGGGCAAGTCGTTTTCTTTATTTCCTTTCAGGATAATTTATTTACTACAATCATCAAATAATATCGGTCGGTTACAAGCGGGCTTTAGTGTTGGTACCAAACATTTTAAAAATGCAGTTGACCGAAATCGTATTAAGCGTTTGATGAGAGAAGGCTATCGTTTACAAAAAAACACATTGACCGATCTGGTAAAAAAAGATACTAAAGATTGTTGGGTATTTTTTATTTACACGGGTACAAATATTCCTGATCATACACTTGTTTCAGAAAAAATAAATGCAAGTCTCAAACGGTTACAAAAAATAGTGGATGAAAACGGTATTAAAAATTTGTAGTCTTCCTTTTATCTTTTTGATAAAATTATACCAATGGATCATTTCTCCATGGCTGGGACCAAAATGCCGTTACACCCCAACTTGTTCTGAGTATGGCATTGAGGCTTTAAAAAAACATGGTCCGGTAAAAGGTTTGTGGTTAACGATCAAACGTGTTTCGAGTTGTCATCCCTGGGGTAGACATGGCTATGATCCGGTGCCTTAAATTATTTATCGATCCATTGATCCCTGAATTCTTCTTTGAATTCATATTTCCATCTTTTGTGGCTCCACAAATAATTCGATGGTTCTTCTCTTATTACCTTTTCCAAAAAATCTCTATACAGTAATGTTAATTCGCCTTTTTTACATTCTGCCGCATTGCTAACTACTTCTGTACATTCATATACATAATAACCTCGTTTAGGTTTTTTTGATTGCAAAAAAACTACCGCCAAATTGTGTGCAACGGCTCCTTTATCGGGGCCCATTACAAAAGGTGCCGGCTTACCAAAAAAGTTTAACCAATATTGTATAGCAACAAAGCCGGGATTCTGATCAGCACCTAAGGTCATCACATACCGTTGCTTTAATAAAACGCGGTAATGTTTTTTAAAATCCGGTTTAGAAATAAGTTGGGTTCCGTAGCGCGCACGAACCTTATAAATTATTTGGTTGAAAGTTTTATTGGTGATCGGCATATACACACCAACAAAAGGAATCTCGTGCGTATTTCTTGCGGTAACTAAATTACAGTATTCAAAATTGAATTGATGGCCGCCATGTATTTGAACATTTTTTCCTTCTCTTGCCAATCTATCTACAATAGAAAAATCCCCTTTAACTCGTTTATCAAATTGTCTATCGCTCATAGAAAGTAATTTGATAGACTCGACAATATAATCACAAAAATTTCTGTAAAATCCCTTCGCTATTTTTTTTCTTTCTGCAATTGTTTTTTCAGGAAAGGCAATTGCCAAATTAGACATCACTACGCTTTTTCTATACCGGATGACCCGATAAATTATAAAACATAATCCATCAGAAAAAAGATACAAAATAAAAAATGGCAACAAAGAAATGAGGTACAATATGCCGTAAAGAATATAAAACATTTGTTCTTGTTAGAAGTTAAGTCGATAAAAATAAGCCTTTTATAATAACCAATTGTAAAAGAGATGTTACTATAATACAATATTATGTGGCTTACTATTTTTATTCAGAAAGTCTGTGTTGTAATGCAGTCCCCTGCTTTCATGCCTGAACTCTGCACATTTTACTATCAGGTAAGCAACCGTTATCATATTTCTTAATTCACATAGCTGCGGAGACACTTCTGTTTTTTCGTATAGCGCTTCTGTTTCTTCGTGCAAAAGATCCAGTCTTTTATGGGCACGATGTAAACGTTCGTTGTTTCGCACAATTCCAACATAATCGCTCATCAATAATTTCATTTCTTTCAGACTCTGCGTGATAAGGATCATTTCTTTTGGCGCATTAGTCCCTGCTGCATTCCAATCAGGAATAGAAGACCAGTCAAAGGTTGCGTTTGAATAGTCTGTAATAGTAATTTTTTTACTCGCATCAGTATAAGCCCTGTGCGCAAATACCATTGCTTCTAACAAACTATTGCTTGCTAAACGGTTGGCTCCGTGCAAGCCGGTGCAGGCGCATTCACCTGCAGCATATAAATTATTGATCGATGTCCTCGCCCACTCATCAGTTTTAATACCGCCGCAACTATAATGTGCTGCCGGTGCAATGGGTATCATATCTTTTGTAATATCAATGCCTAAGCTCAAACATTTTTCATAAATATTAGGGAAATGTTCTGTGAATTTCTCTTTGGTAAAATGCGTGCAATCGAGGTACATAAATTCCGTACCGCTAATTTTCATTTCGTTATCAATTGCTCTTGCAACAATATCTCTTGGTGCCAGATCTTTCCTTGGATCATATTTTTCCATGAATGCCTCGCCGGTATGATTACGCAAAACACCACCATCTCCACGAACGGCTTCTGTAATTAAAAATGATTGTCCTCGTACACCCGGTTCATACAAAGCTGTTGGATGAAATTGGATGAATTCCATATTTTCAATTCTTCCTTTTGCCCTGTATACCATTGCCACACCATCACCCGTAGCAATAGCAGGATTTGTTGTGGTACGATATACTTGCCCGTTGCCACCTGTTGCTAACAATGTTATTTTTGCAACGATTTTTTCTATCTTTTTACTATTGAGATTTAATACATACACACCAAAGCATTCAATATCTGGTGTTGATTTGGTAACCAAATAGCCTAAATGATGTTGGGTGATAAGATCCAGCACATAGCAATGGTTGATAAGGTGTATGTTGGGTGTCTTTTTAATGGCGTCTAATAAAGCGCGCTCCATTTCTTTTCCCGTAACATCTTTATGATGCAGTATTCTAAATTCACTGTGACCGCCTTCTTTTCCTAATTTGAAATCTCCATCGGGCTCTTTATCAAACTTGGCGCCCCAGTTAATAATTTCTTTTATTCTTTCAACACCTTCTTTCACAACGATCTCTACCACTTCTTTGTTACACAGCCCATCTCCGGCAATCAAAGTATCTTCTATATGTTTATCAAAGCTGTCTTTATCAAAATCCATTACGCCGGCAATTCCGCCTTGCGCGTATTTGGTATTTGTTTCATCGCTTTGTGCTTTGGTAAGAATAGTGATGCTTTTTTCCGGAAAATTCTGTGCTACTTTTAAAGCATAGGTTAAGCCTGCAATACCCGAACCAATTACTAAAAAATCTGTATCCATCTTTTTGTTTAACAACCCAAAGATATTACAAGCCTAACACTATTTTCAATTTTGTGTAACCATTCCTGCTGACAGGAATTTTTGTTCCCGATCTCAATAAGGCAATATGGCTATCTTTTTCATTCTGGTCAATGCGCGTGATCTCTTGGATATTGATGATATAAGAGCGATGAGAGCGTACAAACAAAGCATGATCAAGTGTTTCCTCAAAATAACTCATTGTTTTATTCTTTAAAAAAGCTCCTTCTTGTGTGTGGATCTTTACATAATCGTCCGCAGCTTCCAGGTATAATATATCTGCCGCAGGGATAATCTTTATTTTATTGCCATTTTTTACTACAACCCTATTGTTTTGTGTAGGGGAATTTGCTGCAATTTGTAAAAGTTGATCCGGAATGTCTTTTTTAGCCGAGCTATTTTGGTCTATAAATTTTTGAATCGCTTTATCAAATCTTTCTTTGCTAAATGGTTTTAATAAATAATCTATAGCATTGGCTTCAAAAGCTTTAATAGCATATTCATCGTAGGCCGTAGTAAAAATAATTGCTGTCGGCTGGTCGATCAATTCAAGCATTTCGAAACCGGTTATTTTAGGCATTTGAATATCTAAAAACACAAGGTCTGGTTGATACAGCTGAATGGCTTTTAATCCTTCGAAACCATCGCCACACTCTGCCACAATATCAATTGTTTCATAAGATTGTAAATATTCTTTTACGATCAATCTTGCTAAAGGCTCATCATCTATTACAATAGCTTTCATATCAGCTGCGGTATTTTAACAGTTGTTGTAAAGATATTTTCTTGTTTTGTTGTCGTAACCAAATCATTTCTCGCAAATAATAAATACAATCTTCTTTGCACAGAGCTCAATCCAAAACCTGCTCCTTTCTGTGTCGAAGCCGTTGCCACATCAAAAGGGTTTTGCACAATTATTACCAATTGATCGTTGAATAGTTTTATTTCAATATTGATCAATACGACCTCAATTGTATCATACAAGCCAAACTTAATGGCATTTTCTACAATTGGCTGCAAGAGCAAAGAAGGTATTTTATATTGTTTTGACGCCGTTTCGTTTGTAATATTTGTTGCGAGCCTATGTCCGAATCTTACTTTTTCAATATCCAGGTATAGCTGCAAATGTTGCAATTCTTCTTCTAATGAAACAAGCTGTGTTTCCTCCTTTTTAATTGTTCCACGCAAAAAATCTGATAACTGTTGTATCATATGCCTCGCTTCTTGCGGTCTTGTACCAATTAATGCGCTGATGGAATTTAAGCTATTGAATAAAAAATGCGGTTGTAATTGTTGTCTTAATTTAAAAAGCTCCGCATCTCTTGTTAATTTTTCTGCTGAAGCTCGGCGAACTTCATTTTCTTTTTGTTCCTGAAAACTATACCATAACATACTGATCATTGATATACAAGCGATCAATAAAAAATTAATCCCGAATCTTATCGGCAACGATCTTATTAATTCGCTGGTGTATTCTCTATTGCTTACATTTATATAAGCCAACAGCCATTTACTAATAAATAAAGAAACAAGACTTAAAGAAACGCTGATCACTAACAAATACGAATAGCGCTCTTGTTGCGGTAAATAGAATTGTAACACATGTATCACCAGTAAACAAGCTGCGGCTATGGACAAGTTCGAGATCGCGCTATCTTCTATAGCAATATGCCAGCTAAAACCTAACCAATATAATAACATAGCCTGGAGAATTCCCCATACAAGCCACCAGGTAATATATATCCTGGAAAATTTTTTGATTGATAAGAGTGATCCAGACAAATATTTATTATTTTATGTATTGTATTCCGTCAATATGCAACGCTTTTGTATTAATAACATGAATATGGTTTTCATATTCTTCATATTCCTGTATGCGTGAATATATCTCTGTTCCATCTTGCAATTCATGAAGATGATATAGTTCTTCTACATTTATAAACTTCCAATGCACAATTTCTTTCTCTTGATTAAGATAAGATTCTTCTGTGTTCTTTCCTAGAGTTTTTGCTTTTTCAAAAGCTGCAGCTCTATCTGTTGCTTCTATCAATCTAAGCTGTTCATCAAATTGTGCTTTGTGATCACCTTTACCACTAATGATCCTAAAAACTATTTTTGCCAGGTACCATTTCATATTGATCGGATTTTGAAATTAATAACTACGAATATCTATTCCACCAAAAACAGATACTCCTTTTAACACTAATACTTTAGTAGAATCAATCACTACATTTTCTAAAGAACGCTTATCATCTATACTGCCCAATACTGAAACACTTAGTTCGGATCTAAGATCCCAATGTGGTGGAATAATAAGTTTTGTTCCACCAAGTACCTGTGTTAAATCAAGTACAACCCTTCCATTAATATCTGCCTGACTTAGATTTAATTCTATGCCACCTAAAATACTAACAGCTTCCCCACCCTTAAAGTTTTTTGATAAAACATTTTTTTTAATACCGCCCAAAATACTAACAACATCTAAATAATCTTCTGATGATGAATAACCGGTTGCATATGTTTCTTTATACTTTTTCCATTGCTCTTTTCTTTCCCTTTTTCGCTGCCAGCTTTTTGCATCTTTATATTGCTCTTCCCATTGCTCCCACCAAATTCTTTTGTAGTGATTTTTAGGGCGGAAAATAAAAAAAAGGCCTACTGCAATAATTCCTAATGGCCATGCATACTGCCGAATAGCCAAAGCAGGATAGTAATCTTCTATTAAAAAGTAGCTTCCTACTAATACAAGAATAAGCCACATGGCATGTCTAAAACCGTGTCTTATGCCAACCAACAAACCTAAAATAATCAATGCAAAGTGCCAGTTTAAAACCCAAAGAGGAATTGGAACACCAGCTTGCTTTGCCAATAAAAATCCTCCGACGATCAACAATAAAAATCCAAACCAGATATTATTTTTGTCTTTTAAGTATTTGGGTTTTATATCAGGTTTTGTCTCTGTCTTTATTTCTTCGTTTTCCATTTGCGTAATTTTAAACAAATCTATTAAACCCTCTTATTACAGGCAATAGACAATAGGTAACAAAACTGAAAAAGTCGGTGAATAACATTTTAAAACAGGTGAAAATAAAAAGCGTCGTAAATCTTTACAACGCTTTTTATTATTTTATAAGCTTTTGTATTTCAGGAACAGGTTGCAGGTCGTTCATTTGTTCCATGATATCGCCGTAACGGCCGGCAACATACCGACTCAATGGCCTTACTGTATATACTTTCGGGTTAGGCAAACAGGCCGCTATCATCGCCGCTTGTGCCCTTGTTAAACTTTTTGCGTTGGTATTAAAATCGTTTTTTGCTGCAGCTTGTACACCAAAAACTCCTTTGCCCATTTCGGCTACATTTAAATACATTTCTAAAATTCTTTTTTTACCCCAGATATGTTCTATCATAAAAGTAAAATAAACTTCGAGCCCTTTGCGGATATAACTTTTTCCCTGCCATAGAAAAACGTTCTTTGCTACCTGCTGACTGATCGTACTTGCACCTCTTGTTTTATTGGGATGTCTTTTATTATAGGCGACCGCTTTTTCTATTGCATCAATATTGAATCCGCTATGCGTGGGAAATAATTGATCTTCGCTTGCCATAACCGCCAGCTTAATATTAGGACTCATTTCATTAAAGTCAACATAATCTCTTTTCAAACCATAACCATGAACAACGCTACTTATCTGTGTAAGTGTTATGGGAGGATTTATCCACTTACAAAAAAAAATATAGGTGAGTTGAACGAAAAAAAGCCAAAGAAAAAGTTTTAAAAAAAACTGCCCCATCTTTTGTATTAACTGTTAGTTGATTATTATACTGCAATATAAATCATTGCTGGTTTTTCTCACTTGATACATCGATGTAAACCAGTTTATATTTTTTACCGATCGTTATTCCATCGCTACTTTTTTTTGATAAAAAATATCCGGTTATTCCTAATGCGGCACCGGCAATCAATAGTAACGGGCTAAAGTCTTTTTTATCTGCCAGGTAAACAACACCACTCGCAACTACTAATAATAAGCCGCCGCCAAATAAACTGGCACCGCTGGCAGAAAAATCAAAATGCCTTGTTCCCGGGAAATTAATCGTTTTTATTTCGTTGTAATTAAATTGATAGGGGTAACTACCCACAGTATCAATAATATTTGCACCGGCATTGCTCGGTATCTGTTGGATAATATATTGTGCTAAAAAAATACTGTCGTGTCTGATTTCTGTTATTTGCGCATCGATCGTTGCACCTGAGGTTGTTGTAAAAGAGATATCATTTCCTTTATAAAAAGATGCGATCGTTTGGTTATGCTTTTGTACTAAAATAAAATCTGATGATTGGGAAAATGATTTTCCGGAAATAAAAAGAAAAACTAATAACTGTAAAATTTTCATACTACAAAATAAGGGTAACTATTTGCAGTTTGTTACAAACAGCTCGTTAATGTTGGTGAGTTGAATAAAAAATTTTGAACAGGAGCACGATACCAAATATCATAAATAATATGCCAGAGAATTTATTAATTAGCACAATGATCTTGTCTGTAAGTTTATCACGCAATTTTCCGGCCAAAAAAACTTTTAACACATCTGCGCTCATATTTAAAATAAGACAGGTGGAAAATATAATGATCCTGTCTCTTATTGTGTTATTCAAAGAAGCTGTTGCGGCTGTTAACCAAAAAATAATCACTGCGGGATTTAATGTATTGATCAAAAAGCCCGAGAGTGCCAACCTTGCATGCGTGCCGCTTGTAATTTTTATAGAGGCTTCCTGTTCAGAACGAAGCTTCTGCTTTTTAAAGAAAAAGAAAAAAATGCCCATCCCAATCAAAAACAGACTTCCTACAAAACTGATGGTATTTTGAATACTTAATAATTCACTCACCAGTTGTGAAAAGGCATTTCCTAAGATCACCCATAAAAGATCGCTTACCCAAACGCCTGCAACAAAGCTTAAGCCTCCGGCACGGCCATTGGTAATGCTTTGCTTTATGATAGCAAAAATTACCGGGCCAACGGAAAAGAGCAAGATCATACTAATTGCCAGACCTTGTAGTAATGCTTTGATCATTAAAAAAATAGGTGATTTTATCTCCGGTGAAGATAGAAAGAAATTACTTCTTTTTGTAAATTGGTACTGTACTGCAAGGCTCACCATACATGATGCTTTTCGCTACCGGTCTTAATTTTTTAGTGGCTTCAAGATAAGCCGCTTCACCAATAGGTAATTCTCCGCAACCTTTTATCACAACCCTCTTGTCGGTAAAATCATTTACCGGCAATGCTGCAATATTTTTTAATAGCATTTGATTTTTTAATGATTCTTCGTTTCCAAAAAAGAGCTCTTGGGCAACAGGCTGTAAATATGTTGCAACCAGCATATAGGCCCACATAGGTATAACAGCATCCGCACTACAAGTAACAGCGACCGATTTGTTTCTATACTTTTCAAGATCAAGATTTTTTAGTGCTTCTCTAAAATCTTTTTCTTTCAATATTAAACCCATGAACAAATAGTCTTTCATATCAAACAATGCGATAGCGTCTTTCGGATAAAACTCCTCCAGATCAAGCGTTACCAATAAGCTTTCCGAGACCTTATTTATGATCGTTTCGTCCATTTTGTTATTCTTTTCTTCTATACAAATTTAACTAAAATCCGGTGGCTTTACAATATGCCATTTTCGATAAATGGAAATGATGACAAAGAAAAAGCCGGGCTATTTGCCCGGCTTCTATGAATAATATAATAATTACTAATAAATTTTACTTCTTTCATCTTTTATTGTAGCCATTTTCTTCAACGCATCAAACCACCCGTAAGACTTTTCTTGCAACAAAGTTCTCATTTTATCGGCATCATGTTGTGTTACAACTTCCGGCGTATCATCTGGTTTTGTACCAAAACCGTTTATTTTTATCACAAAAACCGCATTTATACCGGAAATTGGTGCAGAAACAGAAGTTTGATATGCTTTATTAAAGGCAGCTCCAATTACTTTAGGCTCCTGGCCAACGCCATTTATGATCTGAGAACCAAATGTTAAGCTGGAATCTGTTCCAGCTGTTTGAACGGTTCTATTATAGGCTGCTGCTGCTGATTCTAATGTTGGTGAACTTCCTAATTTTTTGTTATCTCATCCGATTTTTTTTGATTGCGGATAATGCTTTCCACCATTGGTCTTGCTGTTGCCGGATCTGGTAAACCTGCAGGTATAATTTTCGTTACGATCGCTACAACAAAATTATCTCCAACACTGAATGCGTCACTGACATCGCCTTGTTTTGCATCAAAGGCCCATTTAATTATTTGTCTTGCATCTTGCAAGTTGCCTAATTGGTAAGCATTTTCTTTTACCGGTTCGCTTATATTAACCAGATTTAAGTGATTCTTTGATACGTAAGCATCAAATGTTGCCTGATCTTTTGCCTCACTTGATAATTTTGTTGCCGCAACACTTGCAGCATTGATCGTTTCGTCGCTAGCTAAAATTTCTTTAGACATATAAGCAATCTTATACGCAGGTTCAAAATCTTTCTGGTCCAATACTTCAATATAATGCCAGCCAAATTGCGTATGAACAACTTTCTTATCACCGGTTTTACCGTAAAATATAGTTTCCGCAAATTCTTTAGCTAATCCGCTAAATTGGTCTGCTGTAAAAT
>Ga0206961_1033_pt1 | contig 36393 bp, 15 predicted proteins | sample Alteio_BWOrgHeat_30_FD_153238 | JGI IMG/M metagenome (GOLD analysis project Ga0206961, IMG submission 153238) | Enriched cells from forest soil in Barre Woods Harvard Forest LTER site, Petersham, Massachusetts, United States -... | ecosystem: Environmental > Terrestrial > Soil > Temperate forest >...
TATTGAAAATAGCCCTGTAATTGCTTTTCTTTCGAAAAACATTTATCCTCCGTTCTAAGATCACCGGTATAAGCGTATTTCCATAAGTAATAGTTACCACTGATGCCTTCTTCCGTTGCGATCATCTGTACCATTTGTCCTGCATCATTATATTCAAATATAAAATCCGGGATGGCTTTTTGTTTTATCAGGTTATAGCGTACTATATCAGTGATCCTGCCGCTATTATCATAATAGTAATAATAGTGTTTGCCGTAAACTGCCACTTCCTGCTCTTCAGAAACATTGCCCTTATCATCGATCGTAAAATCAACTTCCATTGAATCTTTACTATTTCTTATCAGCATCATTTTTACGGGCAATGATTTATCATTATAGGTGTACTGGCGAACTTCTAACAGGGAAGTAACAAAGTCATCATCATTTGAACGCGAAACTGATGTTATAGATGTGATATTATTTTTTGCGTCATAGGCATATACAATGCTGGAAAAATTGGTTTCTGAACTATCAGTCGTTTTTAATAAAAGTCCACCCTTGTTAAAAAAAGAGGTCACGATAGATCTACCGGTTGCTAAAGACTTGGTATAGGTCTCGATCTTGCGGTAATCTTTACTGATATGTTTTTCACAAAAAAATCCTGTACTTGCAGTTCCATCAGATTCAAAGCTCTTTACAGTAACCATTCTCTTTTTCTGGTCTTGCAATGCTTTTCTTTCTGTCATTACTTGCTTGGTGCCTAAAATATCCTTGTAATAATATTGTGCAATTGCACTGTATTGGATCGTTATGAGTAATATAGCGGCAATCAATAGTTTTTTGCTCATCGTTTTTTATTTCATTGTAAAATTACACCATTAAAGTATTGCATGGCACATAGTTACCAATAAGCTTTAAACATCTAACAATTCTTTATTATTTTTAACATAACTCTATATCAATATTATGGCAAACAACTCTGCGGAAGAATTTTTAAGGTTAATACAAATAATGGATGACCTCCGGGAAAAATGCCCCTGGGATAAAAAGCAAACCATTCAAACACTTCGCCAGCTAACGATCGAAGAAACGTATGAGTTGACGGATGCTATTACCGACAATGATTGGAAAGGTATCAAAGAAGAATTAGGTGATATTTTATTACATATAGTTTTCTACGCCAAAATTGGCGCCGAAGAAAATAAGTTCACTTTAGAAGAGGTGATCAACGGGGTTTGTGAAAAACTGATCTACAGGCACCCGCATATATATGGCGATGTAAAAGTGAATGATGAAGAAGATGTAAAACGCAATTGGGAAAAGCTAAAATTGAAAGAAGGTAAGAAAACTGTTCTAAGCGGAGTACCTAAATCATTGCCGGCAACAGTAAAAGCCATGCGCCTGCAGGAAAAGGCCAAACAAGTAGGATTTGAATGGGATACTAAAGAACAGGTTTGGGATAAAGTAGAAGAAGAACAGCAGGAATTAAAAGAAGCGATCGCTTCAGGCGATAAAGACCATATGGAAGATGAATTGGGTGATGTATTTTTCTCCTTGATCAACTATGCCCGGTTCTTAAACCTGGATGCAGAGAATGCACTGGAGCGCACCAATAAAAAATTCATCAGCAGGTTCAATAAAATGGAAGCAGCGGCTACGAGTACCGGAAAGCCATTGCAAGACATGACTTTAGAAGAGATGGACGCTATCTGGAATAAAGTGAAAAAGCAAAACAACACTTAAATATTTTTTAATTTTTTTCGCTCACTTACAAAAGCATCGAATTCTTTCAAACTAAAGCTGCTCAGGTTCTGTTCTTTGGTTACCATTGCTTTTTGTGCCATCAATACACCGTACCTGATATCATTAAATCCATCCGTAACATGCGCATCAGGATCAATTGATATCAATACATTTTTATTTAACGCATAGTCAATATGTTTCCAATCAATATCTAAGCGACTGGGATGCGCGTTAAGCTCTATTACTACATTATTAGCTGCACAGGCATCAACGATCTTTCTATGATCAACAGGATAGCCCTTACGACTTAATAGTAACCTGCCGGTTAAATGTCCTAAAATAGTTGTGTATGGATTTTCAATTGCTTTGATAAGGCGGAGCATTGCTTTTTCTTCCGTCATTTTTAAATTACTGTGTATTGAAGCGATCACAAGGTCGAAAGTAGATAGGATACTATTGCTATAATCAAGATTGCCATCATTCAATATATCAGATTCAATGCTTTTGAATATTTTAAAGGAAGTAAACTTACTATTTAACTCATCAATTTGTAAATGCTGTTGTTGAATACGTTCTTCAGTTAAGCCATTAGCATAAAAAGCACTTTTACTATGGTCGCTGATCACAAGGTACTCGAAACCCTTTGCCATAGCTGCTTTTGCCATCTCTTCCAATGTATTGCTGCCATCGCTCCAGTTGCTATGGCTATGGATGATACCCTTAATATCGGTAGGCTGTATCACATCGGGAATAGAAGTAGTGACTGCAGCATCGATGATCGATACATTTTCTCTGAGAAAAGGTTCAATGTATTGAATGCCTGCACTATCAAAAACGGATCGGTCAGTATTATCAGTTGCCGTATATTTTGCTGCAGGATATTGCTGTTTAAAGGCGGTAATGAATTCTTCTGAACCCGTCGTATTGAATAAACGTTCTGTAAAAGATGCTTTATCTCCTGTATAAAAGCGAAGCTTTAATCCGTTTGTTAGTTTAAACAGAATACTAGTTGCCGTTTCTTCCAATATTTCGGGAGGGTTGGCACTTTGCATTTTCTGTTTTACCAATTCATTGGTAGCCGTAACTACAAATTCGATTTCATTAATGGTACTTTCTTGTCTTCTATAGGCTCCCGTAACGTTAATAACTTCTGGAAAAAATATTTTTTCCAGGTAGCCATTTATTTGCGAAAAAACGGTTTCTACCTGCTGAAATAAAAAAATCCCCTCATTTCGAAAATAGAATTCGATGTTGTCCTGAATGTTCGTTTGTGTTTTTTCTCCGAAGCCTTTGAATAATTTTAAACGATTTTCCTGACATGCATATAATAATTCACCAACGGTTTCTATTTGCATTTCTTTCCAGATGGTAGCAATTTTTTTCGGACCGATTCCTTTTATACTCAACATCTCAATAATGCCGGGTGGTGTTTTTTCTATCATTTCTTTCAACACGATCAGTTCACCGGTATCTAATAATTCAATTATTTTTTTACCGGTAGATTCTCCGATGCCTTTAATGCCGAATAATGTTTCTCTCGGCGTTTCACTTAATTGTGCAGGAAGCTTCTCTATCGTGTAAGCCGCTATGGCGTAGGATTTGGACTTAAAGCTATTTTCTCCATGTATGTCCATTAGCTTAGATAGAAAAGAAAAGTTATCTGCGATCTGCGAATTATCCATGTATCAAAAATAATAAAAGTTGAATGTAGTAGGTACAAAAAAAAAGCCCTGGTGAAAACCAGGACTTAGATATTTTTTTGCTTTGAAAAAAGCAAAAACTACTTCTTTTTAGGAGCAGCTTTCTTCTTTGGAGCAGCTTTCTTTTTAGGAGCAGCTTTCTTCTTTGGAGCAGCTTTTTTAGGAGCAGCCTTTTTTACAGCTTTTTTTGGAGCCGCTTTTTTCGCAGCTTTTTTTGCAGTTGCCATGTTTTTAAAATTTAAATGGTTAGTAAATAATACTTAAAATTAAAAACATTTTCCGAACTACCAAAAAAAATTATTTATTTATGCGATTGCTTCAACCAAAACTTCCATCGGTTTGATAGAAATTACGGTCTTATCGTTTCTTCCTTTTTTGTATTCTACAACTCCATCAGTCAATGCAAACAAAGTGAAATCTTTACCACATCCAACATTTTTGCCGGGATGATAAACTGTTCCACGTTGACGAACAATGATGTTGCCTGATATAGCAGGTTGACCACCATAAATTTTTACACCTAGTCTTTTGCTTTGCGAGTCGCGGCCGTTCTTAACCGAGCCTTCACCTTTTTTTGTGTGCCATTGTTTATTGTTTTAAGTTGTCCGTTTTAAATTGTAAGCAATAAGTTTTAAAAAACTTATTACCTATTACTTATCACTTATTACTTGATTAAGCGATTCCAGTTACTTTAATGTGAGTATACTGTGTACGATGTCCGTGTTTTTTACGGAAACCTTTTCTTCTTTTCATTTTAAAGGCAATTACTTTATCGCCTTGAATTAGGTCGGCAATTATTTCTGCCTTTACTACTGCTTTAACATCTTTTCCAGATAAAACTTTATCGCCAGAATGAGTGAACAGAACTTCTGCAAACTCTACTTTGTCGCCTTGTTTACCTTCAAGATGTGGTACATACAAGCTATCGCCTGCTTTAACCTTAAACTGTTGACCTGCTATTTTAACTACTGCTAACATATTACCCAAATTTAGGACGGCGAAGGTAAGGCTTTTAATTAATAATTGATAATTAAAAATGAATAATTATCCAGAAATATTGAGGAGTATACTACTTACTACCATTGTGTTAGGTGTATTTTAAAGGGATAAATGCTGGAGAAGGTTCAAAATTATTGATATTCAGCTAAATAAGCAGGTTTTGAGTTTTACTTTTCGGTTTTGCCTTTTTACTTTTTACTTATTATTATATTCGCTGTAAGTTATGCGTTACTTACTTTTTCCGCTCAGGTTATTATATACTATATACACAGCTGCCCTATTTCTGGCTTTTTTACTCATTTTCTTCCCTGTAACGGTGATAGCTGCATTTTTTGGTAAGATCAAGGGTGGAAACTTCATTTTAAAGATCTGCAGGCTTTGGACGGATATTCAGTTGCCTTTGTGTGCCATTTTTCACCGGAACTTATATGAAGTGCCGCACGACAGAAATAAACAATACATTTTTGTAGTGAATCATATCTCTTACATGGATATTCCGATCATGTTACAGGCAGTGCGTAAACAGAATTTCAGGATACTTGGCAAATATGAAATAAGTAAAGTGCCGTTATTTGGTTTTCTTTATAAGTACGTGGTGGTTTTGGTGGATAGAAGCAGCGCATCCAAAAGGGCAACAAGTGTAAAGCAATTAAGATCGGTGATCAATAAAGGCATATCGGTTTTACTTTGTCCCGAAGGGACTTTCAATGAAACACATCAGCCTTTAAAAGAATTTTACGATGGCGCTTTCAAACTGGCCATTGAAACACAAACACCGATAAAGCCAATATTATTTTTAGATACCTACGATATATTAAACTACAACAGCATGTTCTCTTTAACACCGGGAAGATCAAGAGCCATTTATTTAGATGAAGTGCCTGTTGAAGGATTGGCAATAACTGATACGAAAATATTGAGAGACAAAGTATATAAAATAATGGAAGAGCGTTTGGTATATTATAAAGCAAGCTGGATTGATAATTGATTAATTGTTAATGATAAATTGTTAACAATACCATAGAGAAAAACAATTCAACAATTCAACAATAAAACAATAGAACAATAGATCTTGTTATACTGCGAAGTGATCATACCGTTGGCATTGCCAAAAACTTACACCTACTCGGTGCCGGACATTTTTGAAAAGAAAGTGCAGGTAGGTTGCAGGGTAGAAGTAGGTCTTGGAAAAAACAAACGTTACGCTGGTATCATCAAATCGATTGATACGATACAACCTCCTTACGCAACAAAGGATATTTTGAATTTGCTGGATGATGAGCCTTTATTGTACCCTGAGCAATTACAATTGTGGCACTGGATAAGTGACTACTACATGTGCAGTGAAGGCGAAGTAATGGCGGCGGCACTACCGGCTCATTTTAAATTAAGCGGCGAAACCATCTTATTGTACAATGAAGATTACGGTGATGATTTTGATGGTTTTGATAATGAGGAATATGTATTGGCAGAAGCATTGTTAATTAAAAAGCAGCTAAATATAGGTGAAGTACAACAAGTGCTGGATATAAACAACGTATATCCTGTAATAAAAAGATTGATAGATAAAAAGGTTTGTCTGGTTTGGGAATCTTTGAGCGAGCGCTATCAAACCAAAAAAGAGAATTTTGTTTTACTGAATCCACAATATGATAACGAGACAGCTTTGGCTGATCTCTTAAATAACTGGAGTGGCGCGCCAAAGCAAATGGAATTGTTGCTGAGTTATTTGCACCTTATAAAAACAGAAGGAGAAGTAACACAACCGGCATTATTGAAAAAGTCCGGCGCATCTGTCGCGCAATTGAAGGGGTTGGCAGATAAAAAAATATTACTGATAGAAAAACGTAGCGTAGACAGGATCAAAATGCCGCCCAAAGCAATGCAGACGGATTTTGATCTAAGTGCGGCCCAGCAAAAAGCATTTACAGAAGTTAAGGAAAGCTTTACCGATAAAGGTGTTTGTTTATTGCATGGCGTAACAAGCAGCGGTAAAACGCAGATCTATATTAAACTGATCGAAGAATATTACAAACAAGGTAAACAGGTTCTATACTTGCTACCGGAAATTGCATTAACGGCACAAATGATCCGCCGTTTGCAAATGCATTTTGGTGGTAATATTGCGATCTATCATTCTAAATTCAATAACAATGAACGCGTTGAATTATGGAACAAGATAAAAACAGGCGAGACGAGAATTGTGTTAGGTGCAAGAAGTGCTTTGTTTTTGCCCTTTAAAGACTTAGGATTGATCGTTGTTGATGAAGAGCATGATCCATCATTTAAACAACAGGATCCCGCGCCACGGTATAATGCACGCGATGCTGCGATATTTTATGCATCGCTTTTTAAAGCCAAAGTTTTATTGGGAAGCGCTACGCCATCGATCGAAAGTTATTTTAATGCACAAAGAGGTAAATATGGTTTGGTAGAATTGTTTGAAAGATTTGGCGGCATTCATTTGCCTGTCATTGAAATTATTGATACCAGAAAAGTGGTGCAAAAAGGTAAAGTGATGTTATCGCCACAACTAAAAGAAGCGATCGAAAAAACAGTGGAGCATGGCAGACAGGTTATTCTTTTTCAAAACAGAAGAGGTTATTCTCCATATATTATTTGCGGCACCTGCGGCTATTTACCTCAGTGTGTTAATTGCGATGTAACATTGACGCTGCATAAATTTTCGAACAAGCTGCATTGTCATTATTGCGGTACAACTTATCCTAAATTAGTAGAATGCCCGGCTTGCGGAACAGTTAACTGGGCAGAGAAAAATTTCGGCACGGAAAAGATCGAGGAGATGATCGAAGATGAATTTCCGAAATTGAAAGTGGCCAGGATGGACGTTGATTCGGTAAGAGGAAAATCTGCTCATGATAACCTGATAAAATTGTTTGAACAACAACGCATAGACGTATTAGTTGGCACACAAATGGTGGTTAAAGGATTGGATTTCGAGAAGGTTAGCCTGGTAGGAATTTTAGATGCAGATGGTTTGCTAAGCTTTGCAGATTTCAGGGTGAATGAGCGGGCCTTTCAATTGATGGAACAGGTAAGCGGCCGTGCCGGAAGAAAAGACGAGCAGGGAAAAGTATTGATACAAGCATCGGCGATCAATCATCCGGTATTGCAATTTGTGCAGCAGCATGATTATAAAAAAATGTATGAATTTGAATTGGTGAACCGAAAAGAATTTGCTTATCCGCCCTATAGCCGTATCATTCATATCACTTTAAAACACAAAGTAAAAGAAGTGGTGGATGACGCTGCTAATAAATTAGGTGAAGCAATGCAAAAAGAATTGCGGAACTTTATAGTCGGTCCGGCAGCACCGGTTGTTGGCAGAATTCGAAATCAATATTTAATGGAGTTATTGATAAAGCTGCCTTTAGATAGTAAACAAATACAACAGTATAAAAAGATAATTCGTCACCATTTTAATTTGCTACTGACAGAGAAAAGATTCGCTTCGGTAACAATGATCGCAGATGTAGATAGCGTTTAACTATGGATATACAAGCTAACATATCGCTTAAAAAATTCAACACATTTGGAATAGATGCACATGCGAGGTATTTCTCCAGGTTTAAAACCGTAGAAGAATTACATGACCTGCTTGATCTGAGAAAATCAATCGTTGATCTTTCTTCTTTTAGTGTATTAGGAGGAGGTAGTAATATTTTGTTTACAAAAAACTACGATGGACTTATTTTAAAGAATGAATTAAAAGGAATAAAAAAAATAAAAGAAGATGAGCACCATGTATACGTGCAGGCAGGAGCAGGAGAGAACTGGCATCAGTTTGTATTGTATTGTATTGAAAATAATTTAGCAGGTATAGAAAATCTGTCATTGATACCTGGTAATGTCGGCGCATCACCTATGCAAAATATTGGCGCTTATGGCGTAGAAATAAAAGATGTGTTTGCTTATTTAGAAGCGTATTCTATCAAAGAAAAAGTGTTGCATACTTTCAGTCTCAATGATTGTGAATTAGGGTATCGCGACAGCATATTCAAAAGAAAGTATAAAAATGAATTTATCATCACCAGTGTTACTTACCGCCTGAATAAGCAACCGCATTTTAATGTGAGTTATGGCGCGATCAAAGATGAGCTGGAAAAGATGAAAGTGAAGGAGCTAAGTATCAAATCAATCTCACAGGCAGTAATAAATATTCGTAGCAGTAAACTACCTGATCCTGCAAAGATTGGCAATGCAGGAAGCTTCTTTAAAAACCCAACGGTTTCGCGTTCTTTTTTTGAAACATTAAAAAATAAGTTTCCCGGTATTGTTGGATATGATGTTCATAATGGAGATATAAAGTTAGCCGCAGGCTGGCTGATAGAACAATGTGGCTGGAAAGGTTTTAGAAAAGGCGATGCAGGTTGTTATGATAAACAGGCATTGGTATTGGTCAACTACGGAACTGCTACCGGTGATGAAATTTATAATTTAAGCGAAGATATTTTACAAAGCGTTAAAGAGAAATTCGGTGTTAAGTTAGAACGGGAAGTAAATATTTTTTAATAAAAGGGCTGAATTTTTTTTCAGCCCTTTTTATTGTATTAATTCAGATCAATCTCATCAAAACCTTCGTCGTCATGAGATTCACTACCCATGCTGAACATACTGCCCATCAGGTCTTTAAATTCAATCTTGCCATCCAATACTTTTTTGCTGATCAGGGAATGCGCTGCTAAACCGTGTAATACAAATTCCATTAATAGCGCCGCTTCTTTTTCATCAGCCGACTTATAATATTTTTTAACCAGCGAATGCAACCCATCTACTTTATACAGTAATTGTATTTTATCAGCATCTTTTGTTTCAAAGAACGTATCCAAATGATTGCCTCCATCGAACCATCTTGTGATCGCTTTGTAAGGACTTTCTTCAGCTTGCTGTTCCTTGCCTTTTGTTTTTCTTTTCTTTAATGAATCAGGATTAGGGAAGTATAAACCAAACTGTGTACGAATGGCTTTCTCTAATAAATTAAAAGCAACCTGGTAAGGGCCTTCTTGCTCACCTTCATACACTAATTCTATTTTACCTGTAATAGATGGGATGATGCCGACCATATCGCTGATCCAAACCTGAGTTTGTTTTTCGTTGTTGATGATCGCCCTGCGTTCTGCAGCACTCATGGCATTTTCATAAGCCGCAATGGTTAACCTCGCACTTACACCACTTTTTTTATCAACCAGCTCACTTCCTCTTGCTTCAAAAGAAACCTGTTCGATCAATCTTTTAACCAGGTCGCTGATCTTTACTCTTTGTAACTGGTCATCATAAATATCCGCTTCCTGTTCGGTGATCGCTAAAGAGGTTTCGATTGATTTTGGATAGTGCGTTAAGATCTGGCTCTCGATCCTGTCTTTTAAAGGTGTAACGATACTTCCTCTGTTGGTATAATCTTCAGGATTGGCTGTAAATACAAACATAACGTCTAAGGGTAAACGCAATTTAAAACCGCGTATCTGCAGGTCGCCTTCTTCTAAAATATTAAATAGAGAAACCTGGATCCTTGCCTGCAGATCGGGTAATTCATTAATTACAAAAATGCTGCGGTTACTTCTGGGAATGATACCGTAATGCAGAACACGCTCATCTGCGAAGCTCAATTTTAAATTTGCCGCTTTGATAGGATCAATATCGCCGATCAGATCAGCCACACTAACATCAGGCGTAGCAAGTTTTTCACCATAACGCTGACTACGGTGCAGCCAGGCAATAGGTGTATTGTCGCCATGTGCTTCAATCAAATCAATGGCATAACGTGAAATGGGTTGTAGAGGATCATCATTGATCTCACTGCCTGCAATTACAGGAATATACTCATCCAATAACTGGATCATTTGCCTGGCCATACGCGTTTTTGCTTGTCCGCGTAAACCTAAAAACAAAATATTGTGACGGGATAACAAAGCTCTTTCAGTATCCGGGATAACAGAATCCTCGTACCCTAAAATACCGGGGAAAGTTGTTTCTTTTGCTTTGATCTTTTTAATAAGGTTATTGCGGATCTCATCTTTGACGCTTGTTGTAATATATCCGTTCTTCTTTAATTCGCCGAGTGTTTTAATTTTTGTGATATCCATTGGTATTTTTTAATTGTATCGATTAATAAACTGTCTTTCTTTTTCCGCTTTCAAAATCTTTAAATATAAAAGAGCCTAAATTATCTAATCCTGCAAAAAACGCCTTGCCATTATTTGTTTCGGTAAATTCCTGAACAAATTTTTGAAGATAAGGATCCGTTGCGATCATAAATGTTGTGATAGGTATTTTTAATTTTTTGCATTGTGTTGCCAGGTTCATGCAACGGTTCAATATTTTTCTATCTACCCCAAAACTATTTTTATAATAACGGTTGCCAACTTTTAAACAGGTAGGCTTACCATCAGTTATCATAAATATCTGCTTATTAGGATTTCTTCTTTTTCTTAAGATGTCCATCGCTAATTCAAGTCCGGCAACAGTATTCGTGTGGTAAGGACCTACTTGTAAATAAGGCAGGTCTTTTACTTCTATTGTCCACGCATCGTTTCCAAACACTACAATATCCAATGTGTCTTTTGGGTATTTTGTTTTGATCAATTCGCTTAGCGCCATGGCTACTTTTTTTGCAGGTGTTATCCTGTCCTCGCCGTATAATATCATGCTATGCGAAATATCGATCATCAATACGGTGGAGGTTTGCCCTTTATAATCAGTTTCTCTGATATCAAGATCATCTTCATGCAAAGAGAAATTTTCTACTCCGTGATTGATTTGTGCATTGCGGATGGAAGCTGTAAAATCAATTTGCTCTAATGTGTCGCCAAATTGATATGGTCTTGTTTCCGGATTGATCTCATCTCCGCCACCGGGTTTAAATGTATTGTGATTACCCTGCTTCGTTTTTTTTATTTTGCCGAAGATCTCATCCAGACTTTTTTTGCGAATACCCTGCTCTGTTTTTGGAGTGATCTTTATTTCGCCATTCTGTTTGTTTTCGTCGATATAACCTTTGTCTTTTAGGTCTTCATAAAAATCCCCCATCCCATATTCATCGTTAGTAAGGTTGTATTGTTTATCCAGCTCGTTCATCCATTGCATAGCTTCATTAACATCTCCGCTGGTATATGTAAGTATTTGCGTAAACACATCGAGTAGCTGTTCAAATGGTGATTTGCTATTTTGGTTTGGGTTGTATTTGGAAAAATTGAAGCCTTTCATTGGTGAATAATTTAGATAATTGATTGACTGATAATCGATTAAAAAAGGAGTTCTTTTAATTAAGTCAAAAAATCGATGGTGCAACACACAATTTACGTAATATTTAGGCTTGTAGCACTTATAACAGAAGATTTTGTGTAGTAATTATTCGATAAATAAGGTCGTTTTAGGGCTTTTAAAGCTCTGGTTAAGAACTTGTTATTATTTCTTTCCAATCTGTGATATTCTTAACAATAAATCTGTACCTTTGAAACGCTTAATGAAATAAATAAAAACGATTGTCTGTATGAAGAAATGTTTACACTTCTCTTTGTCGCTTGCACTTTACTGTCTACTATATTCGAATGCAAATGCACAATGTACACCTGTAGCGGTTACAAAAACCAACAGCACAAAAGTGTATGTACATTATATGCCCTGGTTTGCAGGGCCTATAAATCCTAATGCAACAAGTTCATACACCTGGGGACCGCATTGGTATGAAAATGGCGGCGACAACTCCAATACTCCAAATACTTTTACAAGTGTTACTGATTATACGGGAACAAATGTTACGGTACGTAATATTGACGGGCATTATCATCCATTGATCGGGCCATATGATGAAACTGATCCTTATGTAGAAGAGTACCATTTATTATTAATGAAATTATCGGGTATCGATGGTGTGATGATCGATTGGTATGGTTTAGCAGGGAATGGCGCAAGTGATGCAGGAGCTAACCAAACCAATACAGCTGCCATGATTTCTCAAATGGGGAATTACGGACTTAAATACGGATTGATCGTTGAGGATAAGGCAATGACAAATATCGGAGCTAACTTAAGCTATGCTGCAAGTAATTATTTCACAGATGCTAATTATATAAAATTAGGAGACATGAGGGCCGGCGATCCGAACGCAGGAGCTCCTTTGGTTGGAGTGTTCGGTCCAATAACCTATAAATCAGGAAGTAGCTGGGCCAATCTTGGAAATACAAAAGCTTTCTTAACACTATACGGCCAGGCCTGGAATACAGTGCAAGGTACTGCCGGCGGAACATTTATGTGGCCTTATCCTCAAGCAGGGCAGGGTATTGTAAATGGTGTTCCAGCCTGGTACAATGATGCCAATACTTACTATAATGGTAGCTTCTATACAGGGGGTGCGCCGAATGTGTTTAATAACAAACAAGAAAACGGAGTAGGTTTAGGAAACAATGTAGTATTAGGAACAGCATACCAAGGCTTTAATGATTTTTATGGCGGCGGCGGTGCAGACGCAGATGGTATAATTCCACGTAACTATGGAGCAAGCGGTAATACGTTAAGCACCATGTTAAATTTAGCGCAGGCAAATAAGGGAGAGATAGCGGGTATTCAAATTGCTACATGGAATGATTTCAGCGAAGGAACAATTATTGAACCAACGGTAGAATTCGGTTTTCAAAGTTTGGTTACCGTACAACAATTTACGGGAGTTCCCTATACAGAAACTGATCTTAGATATATTGATACCTTATACATGCTAAGAAAGCAATATAATGGCAATAGTTCTATTGAAGCAGCCTTAGACCAGGCTTCATGTGATATGAAGCAGTTGAATACTTCTGTAGGGGAAGCATTGCTTGCTTGTATTCGTAAAACAGGAACTACAAGCTGTGCAAGCGGTCCTGGAATGAGCAATCAATCTACCAGCGTTACAGTTGGCGGAACAGTTAATTATACGATCGTTGCTTCTACAGCAAACGGTGCAATAACGGGATACGGTGCAACAGGATTGCCATCAGGTTTAAGTGTTAACACAACAACGGGCGTGATCAGCGGTACTACATTTGCTGATCCGGGAGTTTATAATATTACTATCAGTGCAACAAATAGCCATGCTACTTCATCAGCTACATTAACATTAACCGTTAATGAGACAAGTACATTGCAACCTTATCTAGGTACAATTGCTCAAATCCCCGGCGTTATACAAGCAGAAAATTATGATTATGGCGGACAAGCGCTTGCTTATAATGATAATGATGCGATTGATAATGGGGCTGCTACGGGATGTACATTTAGAACAGGCGAAGGTGTAGATATTGAAAATTGTGCAGATGCAGGTGGAGGGTATGATGTAGGCTGGACAAATGCCGGAGAATGGATGAAGTACACCGTAAATGTTAATACTGCAGGAACGTATACAATGACCGGCCGCGTAGCTACAGGAGGTGGTACGGCTACGACTAAGTTTCATGTGATGTTAGGGGCTACAAATATTGGGACCATTACCGTTCCTAATACAGGAGGATGGGCTACTTTTCAAACAAGTGCAAACGTTACAACACCTGCACTTACAACAGGGCAGCAGACATTACAAATTTTTGAAGATTCTGGAAATTACAACATCAATTATTTAACATTTACGCTCAATGCACCTGCTAAACCTGTTATAACATCCAACACTGCAACAGGTACAGTTGGTACAGCGTTTACGTACACAATAACTGCAACAAATACACCAACAAGTTATACTGCGTCTGCATTACCAGCAGGTTTATCTTTCAATACAGCAACAGGTGTAATTAGTGGTACGCCAACAACAGCGGGTGGCCCTACAACAGTGAATATCACCGCAACAAATTCCGGTGGCACAGGAACAGGTACTGTATCTATTACAATAAATCCTCCGGCGCCGGTAGTTACAACGAATACTGCGACGGGTACATTCGGCACTGCATTTACATACACTATCAGTGCGACAAACACACCGACAAGTTATACAGCAACACCGTTACCAGGTGGTTTGACATTTAATACAGCAACAGGTGTTATCAGTGGCACGCCAACAACAGCGGGTTCTACAACGGTAAACATTACAGCCACAAATGCAGGAGGAACAGGAACGGGTACAGTAACGATCACTATCAGTGCGGCAAAACCAGTAGTAACAACAAATACAGCAACTGGCACAGTTGGTACAGCATTTACCTATACGATCAGTGCGACAAATACACCAACAAGTTATACTGCAACACCATTGCCAGCAGGATTAACATTTAATACGGCAACAGGTGTTATCAGTGGAACGCCAACAACGGCTGGCCCTACAACAGTAAATATCAGTGCAACAAATGCAGGCGGGACAGGGACAGGAACAGTTACAATCACGATCTCCAATCCGGCCCCACCGGTAATATCAAGCGGCGCTACTGCCAATGGTGTTGTAGGTACTGCGTTTGCAGGTTATACAATAACTGCAAGCAATACACCAACAAGTTATGGAGCAAGCCCATTACCTCCAGGTCTAACTATTAATACGGCGACAGGTGTCATCAGCGGAACACCAACAACAATAGTAGGCTCACCTTTCTCAGTAACTATTACTGCAACGAATGCGGGAGGTACAGGATCAAAAACACTAACGATCACAATTACAAATCCGCCCGCTCCTGTAATAACAAGTACGAATACAGCAACAGGAACAATCGGGGTGGCATTTACATATACAACCACAGCTACAAACAGTCCAACACAGTATAATGCAAGTGGCTTGCCTGCAGGTCTAACTATTAATACTTCAACAGGAGTAATAAGTGGTACGCCAACTGCGATCGGAACATTTACAGTTGTTGATACTGCAACTAATATAGGAGGTTCTGGCACTTTATCAATAACGATAACAATTTCAAATATCCCTGTACCTGTAATAACAAGTGCGGCTACAGCAAGTGGAACAGTCCTTTCATCTTTTGCAGGATATACAATTACCGCCACAAATAGCCCAACAAGTTTTTCAATTGGAGGAACATTGCCAAGTGGGTTAACATTTAATGCAGCAACAGGTGTTATCAGCGGAACGCCGACAGCGGCAGGAACGTTTATTGATACAGTGAAAGCAACGAACGGTGGTGGTACAGGAACAAAAGTTTTAACGTTCACTATTGCAGCATTGCCATCATGTGGTACATCAATGATCGTAAATGCAACAACTACTCCTATTATTGATGGAACGATAGACCCGGTTTGGTCTACAGCACCAAAGAATACACTTACAAAAACGATTAGCGGAACAATACAAACAGGATCTACCTGGCAGGCAATGTATGATGCTACGAATTTGTACGTATTGATCCAGGTAAAAGATGCTAACGTTAGTAACGTTGGAACAAATATTTATGATCAGGATGGAATAGAACTTTTCCTTTCAGGAAATAATAGTAAAGCAGGAGCGTATACTGCAATGGATCATCAATACCGCTTTAATTGGGGAATGCCAAATACGATTGCAAATATAACAGGTAATACAGGTTCAACAACAGGTATCACTTATGCTATCCCATCTGTAACAGGCGGATATTTGTTAGAAGCATCAATACCATGGACAACAATTGGGGGACCAGCACCAGTTAATGGCGCACCGATAGGATTTGATGTAAATTTAAATGATCAGCAAAATGCGTCGGGTGCAAGAGATGCAACAGTAGGATGGAATGGAACTGCTACTGACGATTATATGAATACGGCCTCTTTTGGAACTGTTAATTTAACTATTTGTAACGCACCAACGCCTGCCCCTGTTGTAACAACTAATACCGCAACAGGTACAGTTGGTACAGCGTTTACTTACACAATCAGTGCAACAAATACACCAACAAGTTATACCGCAACGCCATTACCAGCAGGATTAACATTCAATGCAGCAACAGGTGTTATCAGTGGAACGCCGACAACGGCTGGCCCTACGACAGTAAATATCAGTGCAACAAATGCAGGCGGAACAGGAACTGGAACGGTAACGATCACGATCAATCCTGCGGCACCGGTTGTAACAACCAACACTGCAACAGGTACAGTTGGTACAGCGTTTACTTACACAATCAGTGCAACAAATACACCAACAAGTTATACCGCAACGCCATTGCCAGCAGGATTAACATTCAATACAGCAACAGGTGTTATCAGTGGAACGCCGACAACGGCTGGCCCTACGACAGTAAATATCAGCGCAACAAATTCAGGTGGAACAGGAACTGGAACAGTAACGATCACGATCAATCCTGCTAAACCGGTTGTAACAACAAACACTGCAACAGGCACAGTTGGCACAGCCTTTAGTTATACAATCAGTGCAACAAATACACCAACAAGTTATACCGCAACGCCATTGCCAGCAGGATTAACATTCAATACAGCAACAGGTATTATTAGTGGAACACCAACAACAGTTGGTCCAACAACAGTAAATATCAGCGCAACAAATGCAGGTGGAACAGGAACTGGAACAGTTACAATCACGATCAATCCTGCTAAACCGGTTGTAACAACCAACACTGCAACAGGCACAGTTGGCACAGCCTTTAGTTATACAATTAGTGCAACAAATACACCAACAAGTTATACTGCAACACCATTGCCAGCAGGATTAACATTCAATACAGCAACAGGTGTTATCAGTGGAACACCAACAACAGTTGGTCCAACAACAGTAAATATCAGTGCAACAAATGCAGGCGGAACAGGAACTGGAACAGTAACGATCACGATCAATCCTGCGGCACCGGTTGTAACAACCAACACTGCAACGGGTACAGTTGGTACAGCGTTTACTTACACAATCAGTGCAACAAATACACCAACAAGTTATACCGCAACGCCATTGCCTGCAGGATTAACATTCAATACAGCAACAGGTATTATTAGTGGAACACCAACAACAGTTGGTCCAACAACAGTAAATATTAGCGCAACAAATGCAGGTGGAACAGGAACTGGAACAGTTACGATCACGATCAATCCTGCGGCGCCGGTTGTAACAACGAACACTGCAACGGGTACAGTTGGTACAGCGTTTACGTACACAATAACTGCAACGAATACACCAACAAGTTATACAGCAACACCATTGCCTGCAGGTTTAACGTTCAATGCAGCAACAGGTGTTATCAGCGGAACGCCAACAACGGCTGGCTCTACAACAGTAAATATCAGCGCAACAAATGCAGGTGGAACAGGAACTGGAACAGTTACGATCACGATCAATCCTGCTAAACCGGTTGTAACATCAAATACAGCAACAGGTACAGTTGGTACAGCGTTTACGTACACAATAACTGCAACAAATACACCAACAAGTTATACAGCAACGCCATTGCCTACGGGTCTAACATTCAATACGGCAACCGGTGTTGTTAGTGGAACGCCAACAACGGCTGGTTCTACAACAGTAAATATCAGCGCAACAAATGCAGGTGGAACAGGAACTGGAACAGTTACGATCACGATCAATCCTGCTAAACCGGTTGTAACATCAAATACAGCAACAGGTACGGTTGGTACAGCGTTTACTTACACAATAACTGCAACAAATACACCAACAAGTTATACCGCAACGCCATTGCCAGCAGGATTAACATTCAATACGGCAACCGGTGTTATCAGTGGAACGCCGACAACGGCTGGTCCTACGACAGTAAATATCAGCGCAACAAATGCAGGCGGAACAGGTGCAGGAACAGTAACGATCACGATCAATCCTGCGGCGCCGGTTGTAGCATCAAACACAGCAACAGGTACGGTTGGTACAGCATTTAGTTATACAATCAGTGCAACAAATACACCAACAAGCTATACAGCAACGCCATTACCTGCAGGATTAACATTCAATGCAGCAACAGGTGTTATTAGTGGAACGCCAACAACGGCTGGTCCTACAACAGTAAATATCAGTGCAACAAATGCAGGCGGAACAGGAACTGGAACAGTAACGATCACGATCAATCCTGCGGCACCGGTTGTAACAACTAACACTGCAACAGGTACAGTTGGTACAGCGTTTACGTATACAATCAGTGCAACAAATACACCAACAAGCTATACGGCAACACCATTGCCAGCAGGATTAACGTTCAATGCAGCAACAGGTGTTATCAGTGGAACGCCAACAACGGCTGGTTCTACAACAGTAAATATTAGCGCAACAAATGCAGGCGGAACAGGAACGGGAACAGTAACGATCACGATCAATCCTGCGGCACCGGTTGTAACAACTAACACTGCAACAGGTACAGTTGGTACAGCGTTTACGTATACAATCAGTGCAACAAATACACCAACAAGCTATACGGCAACACCATTGCCAGCAGGATTAACGTTCAATGCAGCAACAGGTGTTATCAGTGGAACGCCAACAACGGCTGGTTCTACAACAGTAAATATTAGCGCAACAAATGCAGGTGGAACAGGAACGGGAACAGTAACGATCACAATCAATCCTGCAATACCTGTAGTAACTTCTGCAACATTGAGTGGTACGACAGGTACGGCATTTAATTATACAATTAGTGCTACAGGTTCGCCAACAAGTTATACAGCAACGCCATTGCCTGCTGGCTTAACATTGAATACTGTAACAGGTGTTATTAGTGGAACGCCAACAACAGCAGGTCCTACTACTGTGAATGTAACCGCTACTAATATTAGCGGAACAGGATCAGGCGTTCTAACAATAAATATTACAACAACTTTACCGTCACCCCCAGTAGTGACATCAGGTTCTGTAACAGGAACAGTAGGTACAGCATTCAGTTATTCTGTTAGTGCAACAAATAGCCCAACTGGTTATAGTGCTTCATCATTACCTGCAGGTTTAAGCATAAATAGTTCTGGAGTAATCAGTGGTATACCAACAGTTGCGGGTGGCCCAACTTCTGTCACAGTTACTGCAACAAATGCGGGTGGTAGTGGCTCTGGAACAATAACGATCACGATCAATCCAGCGATACCGGTTGTAACAACCAATACAGCAACAGGTGCAGTTGGTACAGCATTTACGTACACAGTCAGCGCAACGAATACGCCAACAAGTTATACAGCAACACCATTGCCAGCAGGATTAACATTTAATGCCGCAACAGGTATTATTAGTGGAACACCAACAGCGGTGGGTACTACTACAGTAAATATTTCAGCAACAAATGTTAGCGGTACAGGAACCGGAACGGTAACGATCACGATCAATCCTGCGACACCGGTTGTAACATCAAACACAGCAACAGGTACAGTTGGTACAGTCTTTAGTTATACAATGAGTGCAACAAATACACCAACAAGTTATACAGCAACGCCATTACCTGCAGGATTAACATTCAATACAGCAACAGGTGTTATCAGTGGAACGCCGACAACGGCTGGTCCTACAACAGTAAATATCAGCGCAACAAATGCAGGCGGAACTGGAACTGGAACGGTAACGATCACGATCAATCCTGCTAAACCGGTTGTAACATCAAATACAGCAACGGGTACGGTTGGAACAGCGTTTACTTACACAATAACTGCAACAAATACACCAACAAGTTATACTGCAGCACCATTGCCTGCGGGTCTAACATTTAATACAGCAACCGGTGTTGTTAGTGGAACGCCAACAACGGCTGGTCCTACAACAGTAAATATCAGTGCAACAAATGCAAGCGGAACAGGTACAGGAACAGTAACGATCACGATAAATGCTGCGTTACCAGGAGCTCCGGTTGTAACAACAAACACGGCAACAGGTACGGTTGGTACAGCATTTAGTTATACAATCAGCGCAACAAATACACCAACAAGTTATACAGCAACGCCATTGCCTGCAGGATTAACATTCAATACAGCAACAGGTGTTATCAGCGGAACGCCAACAACGGCTGGTCCTACAACAGTAAATATCAGTGCAACAAATGCAGGTGGAACAGGAACGGGAACAGTAACGATCACAATCAATCCTGCGGCACCGGTTGTAACAACCAACACTGCAACAGGTACAGTTGGAACAGCGTTTAGTTATACAATTACTGCAACAAATACACCAACAAGTTATACCGCAACACCATTGCCAGCAGGTTTAACATTCAATACAGCAACAGCTATTATTAGTGGAACGCCAACAGCGGCTGGTCCTACGACAGTAAATATCAGTGCAACAAATGCAGGTGGAACAGGAACGGGAACAGTAACGATCACGATCAATCCTGCGGCACCGGTTGTAACAACCAACACTGCAACAGGTACAGTTGGCACAGCCTTTAGTTATACAATTACTGCAACAAATACACCAACAAGTTATGCCGCAACACCATTGCCTGCAGGATTAACATTCAATACAGCAACCGGTGTTATCAGTGGAACGCCAACAGCGGCTGGTCCTACAACAGTAAATATCAGTGCAACAAATGCAGGTGGAACAGGAACGGGAACAGTAACGATCACAATCAATCCTGCTAAACCGGTTGTAACATCAAATGCAGCAACAGGTACGGTTGGAACAGCGTTTACTTACACAATAACTGCAACAAATACACCAACAAGTTATACTGCAACACCATTGCCTGCGGGTCTAACATTTAATACAGCAACAGGTGTTATTAGTGGAACGCCAACAACGGCTGGCCCTACGACAGTAAATATCAGTGCAACAAATGCAGGCGGAACTGGAACGGGAACAGTAACGATCACGATCAATCCTGCGGCGCCGGTTGTAACATCAAATGCAGCAACAGGTACGGTTGGTACAGCATTTATCTATACGATCACTGCGACAAATACACCAACAAGCTATACCGCAACACCATTGCCAGCAGGATTAACATTCAATACGGCAACAGGTGCTATTAGCGGAACGCCAACAACAACGGCTGGCCCTACGACAGTAAATATCAGTGCAACAAATGCAGGCGGAACAGGTACAGGAACAGTAACGATCACGATTAACCCTGCTGCAATACCAGTACCGGTTGTAACATCAAATACGGCAACGGGCGTAGTTGGTACAGCATTTAGTTATACAATCAGTGCAACAAATGCACCAACAAGTTATTCTGCAACACCATTACCGGCAGGTTTATCATTCAATACCACAACAGGCGTTATTAGCGGAACTCCTACAGTAGCTGCTACAACTGTAGTAACAATAACTGCAACAAATGCAAGCGGAACAGGAACAGGTACCGTATCAATAACGATCGATCCTCAACTGATGATAACAAGCAATGGAGCTGTAAGTGGTATTATTGGCGCACCATTTTCATATACTATTTTATCTAACACTGGCACAAGCTATAGTTCAACGACTTTACCTCCGGGTTTAACATTAAACGGTGCAACAGGCGTTATTAGTGGAACGCCAACATTAATCGGCGTATACTCAGTGACGATTACTGCTACCAACGCAAGTGGTTCAGCAAGTAATATTTTAGAAATAACTATCACGAATCAAGCGCCTGTTATTACCAGCATTAATACGGAAACAGTTGATGCAGGGGAAGATTTCTCCTATACGATCACTGCAACAAATACACCAACAAGCTTTACTGCTACAGGGTTACCAGTAGGCATAACATTTAATTCTACAACGGGTGAAATAAGCGGTTCAACATCAATTACAGGAGTTTATACTGTGAGACTGGGAGCTACTAATGCAGCAGGAACAGGAACTGAAACATTAACTATTACTGTAGTAAGTTCCGATTCTCATTTCCCGCCTTCTATAAGCCCTGTTCTGGCGCCTAACCCGGTAAGAGTAGATCAGCTAATTCAAGTGTCAACTCCACAATGGAATGTAGGACAAGCAGTAAGTATCCAGGTATATAATTACTTAGGTGTATTAGCAGCTAGTGAAAATAATATTATAGTTACGGCGATCGTATTGCTTGAGGATAGAACAAGCACACCATATAGCGGACCTGGAGTAGGCATTAATCTTCCTAATTTGATCGCAGGTGATTATATCTTAGTCTTAAGAAGCAGTGATGGTAGAATTGTCAAGAAATTTAGGGTACAGTAATCAATCAAAATAATTATACAAATAAAAACCGGGACTTATTAGTGCCGGTTTTTATTTGTATACTATGGGTTTACTATGTGTCTTCAATAAAGCCCCATTCATCGCGTAATTGAGTAAGTTGATCAGGACCTAGTTTAGGATCATTGTAATGTCCTGCATTATTTTTTTGACGATAGGCTTCATACAGGCTAACAGCGCAGGCTACAGAGATGTTTAATGACTTAATAATGCCTACTTGAGGGATTATAAAATTGCCGTCGGCCATGGCTATTATTTCTTCACTTACACCACTGTGTTCATTTCCAAAAATAAGTGCAACTGATTCTGTAAGATCCAAATCATGTAAACTAACAGCATCGCTGCTTAAATGCGTGGTGTAAATTTTTTTGTATTTTTTTCTTAAAGTAATAAAACATTCGCTCGCATCTGTAAATTGATGAATGGTCAACCATTTAACAGCACTTGAGGAACTTTTTTCACCCCATTTTTTATGTGGAGCTATTTTGTGATTTAGGATGTAAATGTCCTGTATGCCAATGGCATCACAAGTACGCATTACTGCGGATATATTATGCGGGTCAAATACATTCTCTAATACCACTGTGATATCAGGCTGGCGCTTATTTAATACTGTAGTAAGCCGGGTGTAGCGTTCAGGAGTCATGCTGCAAAATTAACCAAGAAATTGAGTTAATTATTGAGAAAATAATCTTTCATATAATAGCGTTATTCTGGTGGCTAAAAGCTGCAATTCTTTTTAAATAAGAATCTTTTAGAAATGCGCAGGGATACTGCCCGTATTTTCAGGGTAATAGGTAAAACTTGTAAGTATTTAAGCGTATTTTCACACCAGAATATCATACAATTTAGGTGATCCGTATACTACCAGAGCAACAACATTAATCTTTATAAACCTCTATAATTGATATTGGAAAATAATTACATAGGCCGAAGCGTATACTTAATTATGCTGATAATTTTATTATCGCCGGTAATTTCATTTGCCCAATTTGCAGAGTACTCAAATGAATTTTTAAATATCGGTGCAGGAGCCCGGGGCCTTGCTATGGGTAGCGCTCAGGTAGCCTCCGTTAAAGATGGCACTGCCGGTTATTGGAACCCGGCGGGGTTAGTGGGCGTAAAAGGGGATGTGACGGTAGACCTTATGCACGCCGAATATTTTTCAGGCATAGGAAAATATGATTACGGAGCTATAGCAGTTCCTATCCAGGATAATAAAAGAACATTAGGCTTGTCTGTATTAAGATTTGCGGTAGATGATATTCCTAATACTTTGTTTTTGGTGCAACCGGATGGAAGCGTTAATTATAATAATATCCAAAGTTTTTCATCGGCTGATTATGCAGTGTTATTATCTTTTGCACAAAATGTAAAAGAATCAAAAGATATGAATGTTAGTTTTGGGTTGAATGCAAAAATAATTTATCGCAAGGTAGGTTCGTTTGCAACAGCCTATGGTTTTGGGATCGATGCAGGAATACAGGCACATGGGGAACGCTGGCATTTTGGTGCAGTAGCAAAAGACCTGACAAGCACCTTTAATGCGTGGACCTTTCATTTTACTGACGCACAGAAGCAGGTACTGTATTTAACTGACAACAATATACCTGTAAAATCAACGGAAATAACGGCACCAAGTTTAGTGATAGGTGGCGGATATGATATTAGAATAAGCAGGTCCATTAATATATCTCCCGAAGCAAGCTTTAATGTAACTTTTGATGGAAAAAGAAATACGGTTATTGCAGGTAATACTATAAGTCTGGATCCTCACATAGGAGTAGAAGCATCTGTAAAAGATGTATTTTTTATCCGCGCCGGAATAACAAATTTTCAACAGGGCTTAGCAGATGGGGATACATTGAATCAAAAAAGAGTATGGATATATCAGCCAAGTCTTGGTGCCGGATTCAAAATAAAAAGCATAACAATTGATTATGCTTTTACCAATTTGGCGAATCAATCAAGTCCTTTATATACTAATGTTTTTTCTCTTCGGTTTGGATTAAAAGGGAAAAAGGAAGAGGAGCATAATACATCAACGCCTTAAACAACCATTTTCTTTTTTTTAAGAAAATAAAAATATAATTAAAAGCATGAAAAGAATATTGTTTGCATTCTTTCTATTTGTATCGTCAGTTGCTTATGCGCAATTGAGTAATAGTTGGATTGATTACAGTAAAACTTATTACAAATTTAAGCTTGCACAAAGTGGGTTATATCGTATCAATGAATCTGTATTATCTTCAGCAGGCTTAAGCAGCATCCCTGCAGAACAATTTCAATTATGGAGAAATGGCAAGCAGGTAAGAATATATACATCCGTTCCAACAGGTCCGTTAGGCAGTACTGATTATATAGAATTTTGGGGTGAGATGAATGATGGGAAAGCGGATAAAACACTCTATCGCGATTCTGCTTTTCAGTTGAATGACCATTACAGCATGAGCTCAGATTCTGCTGCTTATTTTTTAACGGTAAATCCTGCAGGGGGCAATGCTGATTATACAACCGTTGCTAACAACACAAGCACTAACGTGCTGCCGGCAGAACCGTATTTTATGCGAAAGATCGAAACATTATTTAGAGACCAGGTGAATTTGGGTGCTCAGGTAGATCTTGGCGGAGAGTATATTTATTCTTCGGAATACGACAGAGGAGAAGGTTGGACCAGCAATCCTATCGCAGGCTGCTGTCTTAATAAAACTTTTTCAGGATTAAATACTTATACCGCAGGCCCAACTAATAATGTTTCTTTTCATATCACAAGCAATGGTCTTGATACTGCTGTCAGGGATTTTCAAGTAAAATTATTTAGCACTGTTATATTTGATACTACGTATCATGATTTTAATATCATTGATAAAACAATAAATAATATCGCATTGTCAACGTTAGAGAATTCTGACAATGCCTCTGTTTCTATTGGCACTGTTAGTAGTAATAATGCCGCTGATCAGATAGTTGTAGGAACTTTTTCATTTACTTATCCATCAACATTTAATTTTAACGGACAGACAAATTTTTATTTTGAGTTGCCTGCCGCACCTTCAGGCAATTATCTTGTAATAAATAATTTTAATAACAATGGTATTGCACCTGTTTTGTATGATCAAAATACAGGCAACAGGTATATAGGGGATATTACTACTCCCGGGCAAATAAAATTCGAATTGCCTGCTTCGATGGATCCATTGCGAAGATTTTTATTAGTAAGTCAGGATCCCGGTAATATCGCTACGATTAATTCACTTACTTCCAGAACATTTGTAGATTATAGTAATCCTGCTAACCAGGGCAACTATATTATCATAAGCAATCCCGTATTATATAATGATGGATCAAGCCATAATTATGTAGATCAATATAGAGCATACAGGGCTTCTTCTCAGGGCGGTAGTTACAATGCAAAAGTTTTTCCAATAAGTGAATTAACCGATCAGTTTGCGTTTGGTATAAAAAATCATCCTGTAGCAGTTCGTGATTTTATACGATATGCGTATAATAATTTTGCAGTTAAACCTCAATACGTTTTTATCATTGGTGGTGGGGTCAGCGCATTAAACATTGCGCAAAGTGAAACTTCGCCACTAGCTGATCAACTTGATCTTATCCCAACTTTTGGGTATCCAGCATCAGATGTTTTACTTGCTTGTAATCCGGGTGAAAATGTGCCGCTTGTACCTATTGGCCGGCTATCAGCAGTTACAGGAACTGAAGTAGGATACTATTTACAAAAAATGCAGGATTATGAAGCTGCACAGGCTTCAACAAGTCAAACAGTCACAGATAAACAATGGATGAAAAACTTCATTCACCTGTCTGGCGGTAATGATCCAAGCGATAACAGTGTGTTTACATTATACCTGAATGGCTATAAAAATATAGCCCAGGATACTTTGTTTGGCGCCAACGTGCAAACTTTTGTAAAAACAAGTACTGCTTCTGTTCAACAAGCTAACGGATCAACAATTACACAATTAATAAATAATGGCCTTGGGTTTATCGGTTACTTCGGCCATGCTTCCGGTACAACTTTAGCATATAATCTTGGTACTCCGCAATCATATACGAATCTTGATAAATATTATTTCTTTGATGTGAGCGGTTGTATTGCTGGAGATAATTATGAATTGGATCCTAACCGTTTGCTAGGTTATACAACACTTTCTGAAGAATATGCTTTGGCTAACAATCGTGGAGCTATTGGCTTTTTAGGAGGCAGTTATTTAGGAGTTTCAAATTATCTTGATAATTACAACACGATCTTTTATAATGAATTTTGTAAAAGTATGTATGGTAATACTGTTGGAAATCAATTGCAACAGGTATGCCAGACAACAATGTTGAACACGCCAGGTTTTACAGATAATTCTCAAAATTCATTTTTAACAAGAGCTAATTTAGAAGAAGTTAATTTAGATGGGGACCCTGCATTAAAAATCAATTCATTTGCATTGCCTGATTATGATATAGAAGATCAATTAATAAAAATAAGTCCATCGGTTATTTCTATAGCGGATAGCAGTTTTGCTCTCACAGTTAAGTGGGCAAATCTTGGCCGTGCAACAGATGATTCGATACGTATATTGATCGAACGTAAATTGCCCAATGGAACTATTCAGGTTTTATATAATCAAATGATACTGGCCACCAAATACAGCGATTCTGTAAATCTTGAAGTACCTATTCATTCATTAACTGATAATGGAACGAATCAAATAATAGTATCGTTGGATGCTGATAATAAAGTAACGGAATTATCTGAAACCAATAATCTTTTCACAAAAAGCTTTCAAATTTTCGCTACGGAATTATCTCCCGTTTATCCTTATAATTATGCTATTGTTAATCAGCAAAACATCACTTACTCAGCTTCTACTGCAAACCCTTTAGGTCCGCTAAGTAAGTATATGATGGAAATAGATACTACAGCATTATTTAATTCACCTTTTTTGAAACAATATAGTTCAACAGGAATAGGGGGCGTTATTCAATTTACACCAGGTAATATCACGTTTACAGATAGTACCGTCTATTATTGGAGAACGGCAATTATTCCTGCAAGCCCTACTGTACCAACAGTGTGGACCAGTTATTCTTTTGTTTATTTACCAACTGGTGGTACAGGGTTTAATCAATCTCATTATTACCAACATCTTCAAAGTACTTATTCCAATATTGTTTTAAATTCAAATCGGGAGTTTACATTCCCGCAACAAAATAGTGATCTAAGGATTACAACAGGTATATATCCTTACACTAATTATGACAATATAAGTGATCAGTTAAACGGCAATCAATTGGATTTTTACGGATGTACCTATAATGCAATACAATTTTATGTCTACGATAGCGCCACACTTCAGCCTTTATCTAATTACAATGTGCCGCCCGGATATACCAATGGACGTTTCGGAAGCCAGGCTGTATGTGTTGGACCGAGGGACTTTTTCGAGTTTTATTATCCTGACCCTACCGCTAGAAAAAATGCTATAAATTTTCTCGATAGTATTCCCAGTGGAGATTATGTATCTATTACCAATCTTGGAGCTACCTCCAATACTTCTTTTATAAGTGACTGGCAATCCGATCAGGCTACATTGGGAGCGGGTAATGATCTGTATCATAAACTAAAAGCATTAGGTTTTACAGATATAGATAGCTTTACACAGAATATTCCTTTTTTGTTTTTTTATCAAAAAAATGTAAGTGGTTTCGCGCCAAAGCAATTTGTAGGAACTGATCCCACCAGCAGAATAAATCAGGATTTTACATTGTCATCAAGACTCGACTCAGGGACAATACAATCTCCGGTATTTGGCCCCGCGAAAAACTGGACGAGCCTGCATTGGAACGGCAAAAGCATAGATCCTACGGCCAGTGATCTGGTGCAGGTTCAGGTGTATGGCGTTAAAAGTGATGGCTCACAAACTTTACTTACTACGGTTTCACCCGCAACGGATACATCACTTTCCTTTATTAGTGCAGCAACATATCCATACCTGCAGTTAAAAATGCTCAACTCCGATGTGCAATATGCAACACCCAATCAATTGCAATACTGGAGAATAAATGCAGATTATGTTCCCGAAGGGGCAATTGCACCTAATATTTTATATACGATGCGGGATACTATTGCCTTCGGACAAAAAATTCCTGTGGCCATTGCATTTAAAAATGTTAGTCAGGTTTCTTTTGATAGCGTACAGGTATCTTTTGTAATAACGGATGCTAATAATATAGCCCACACGATCCCGATACCGAAAGGAAAAATACTGATATCGGGAGATACACTATCAATACGCGATACCATTGATTCAAAATTGTATCCGGGTAACAATACTTTATATATAATGTTCAATCCGAATAATGATCAACCGGAGCAATATTTATTTAATAATTTCTTATACGCAAACTTCTATGTGGCAGTAGATAATACCAATCCATTATTGGATGTAACTTTTGATGGCGTTCATATTTTGAATAAGGATATTGTGTCAGCCAAACCAAATATATTAATTAAGCTAACAGATGAAAGCAGATTTCTTGCTATTACAGATACAAGTTCTATGACCGTACAGGTTCAGTTTCCTCCGTATTATAATGGTAGTGGTTCTGTAACACCGCCTTTACGAACCTATACTTTTGGAGATTCAATGCGTTTCATTCCTGCAGACCTGTCTAAGGGAAACAATGTTGCCAGTATTGAATTTACACCTTCTTTCCCGATGGATGGAACCTACCAGTTAATTGTAACGGGTAAAGATCCTTCGGGTAATCCGGCAGGAAGCCTGTCATATAGGGTAAGTTTTAACGTCATCAACAAAGAGATGATATCAAACCTATTGAATTATCCCAACCCCTTTACTACTTCTACAGCGTTCGTATTTACGATAACAGGTACACAAATACCTCAAAATATGAGGATCCAGATCTTAACCATAACGGGTAAAGTGGTAAAAGAAATTACACAAAATGAACTAGGTCCGATCCATGTAGGCACTAACATTACAGAGTATAAATGGGACGGAACCGACAGATACGGACAAAAATTAGCAAATGGTGTTTATCTGTACAGGGTTCTTACTAATTTAAATGGCAAGTCTCTGGATAAATATACGGGGGTAGTGGCAGAGCCATCAAATGAGGACGGCAAGATTTCGAATACAACAATAACCAGTGGGCTCGGCACTACAGATCAATATTTTACAAAAGGCTATGGAAAAATGTATTTAATGAGGTAACGAGCCTCACTTTACGGCTACACCAAAATTAATAACAGTATTATAGTAGTATTGAATTTGTGTATAGGTAGCTATTAGCTATTTTTGTATATAATTTATACCAGCCTGCAAAGATCTCGGAAAATATTAAAGCAATTTGTTCTGACAGTTTTATTACTGTTGGCACTTGTTTATGTTACGCTTCATCTAACACCGGTACAAAACTGGATCGCAAGAAAAGTCACTACTACACTTTCAGAAAAATTACATACAGAGGTTAGTATTCAAAGCATAGGTTTTCGTTTTTTTGATAAGTTTGAATTGGAAGGGTTATTGATCAGGGATCTTCATAAGGATACCCTATTATATGCAGGTACCGCTAATGTGAGTATTACGGATTGGTTCTTTCTAAAAGATAAACCTGTTTTAAAATATGTAGGTCTGGATGACGCAGTTGTAAATATGAATCGTAAAGATTCTGTATGGAATTATCAGTTCATAGCAGATTATTTATCCGGTGCCACAAAAGACACATCCACAAAACGCGGTGGAGGAATTGATATCGATCTTAAAACGTTGGAACTTCAAAACGTATTCATCAATAGCATTGATCAATGGAAAGGGCAAGATATGCTGACTTCTGTAAAAAAATTAAATCTTTCTGCAGATGACATCGATCTTACTAAAAAGAAAATAGACCTTAATACGATCACAATAGACGGAGGTTCTTTTGCCATTAAAGAATATACAGGTTACAGGCCAGATGCAGATATTCCTATTGATGTTATTGATACAACCCAGGCCTACAAATGGAACAATGATGGATGGATCGTAAATATAAAGGATATTAAACTTACAAACAGTTCCTTTGCAAGCGATAATCAAACAGACAGACCGGCCTATACAGATCATTTTGATGGATTGCATTTGCGTTTCGACTCCATTGCCGGAGATATAGATAATGTGCATTTTGAAAAAGATACGCTCACTTCTGGTGTAAAATTATCCAGTACTGAACGCAGCGGTTTTAAAGTAAAAAAGCTAGAGGCGCAAATGAAGTTTACACCGGAGTTACTGGAGTTCAAACAACTCGATCTTGTTACTAACAGAAGCAGGCTCGGAAATTATTATGCCATGAAGTATAACAACTTTACGGATGACATGAATAGCTTTTTACATAAAGTAACGCTCTACGGTAATTTTGATAACTGTACAGTAAACAGCGATGACCTTGCTTTTTTTGCTCCGGAATTAAAAAACTGGCACCGTACTTTTTCCGTTAAGGGAACAGCTAAAGGAACGATAGATAATTTAACTGCTACCAAGATGTTGATCAAAAGTGGCAACACAATTATTGACGGTGATATTACTTTAAGCGGCTTACCCGATATTGATAATACTTTTATCGATTTCAAATCAAAAAATCTGCAAACGAATTATGCCGATGTTACAACGATCGTTCCCTCACTAAAACAGATTACTTATCCGCAGTTGAGCAGATTAGGAAACATACATTATAAAGGAAATTTTACAGGCTTTATCAATGACTTTGTTGCATATGGCACTATCAATACTAATTTAGGAACCGTTACCGGTGACGTTAATATGAAATTTCCTACAGGAAAACCGATCACCTATTCAGGTAAAATAGCAACAGGTGGTTTTCAGCTTGGACAATTTTTAGACCTTGCAGAATTGGGAGCTATTGCTTTTAATGGTGACGTTAAAGGGCAAGGGCTTAAAACAAAAGACCTAAAAGCAAATTTCGATGGAAATATTAGTTCCATCACTTTTATGGGCTATCCTTATAAAAATATAAAACTGAATGGAGATTTTGACAAAAGATTATTCAATGGAACGGTGAGCGTAAATGATCCAAATCTTGAATTAGATTATCTTAAAGGAACGATCGATCTAAATAATGAAGAGCCAGTATTTAATTTTGATGCGAATCTTTCTAAAGCGGATTTTAAACAATTAAAACTGACACATGATAATTTCTTGTTAACAGGACATTTTAATTTCAATTTTTCGGGTAGTAATATCGATAACTTCTTAGGTTCGGCAAAAATTTACAATGCTACTTTACTACATGAAAATAGTCCTTTGTCCTTTGATTCTCTAACGCTTCATTCTAAAATAATCAATAACGAAAAGTTTTTGACCGTTCAATCCAATGAGATGGAAGCAAGTGTTACAGGTAAGTTCACGATACTTGAATTGCCTGATGCTTTTAAACTTTTCCTGAATCACTACTATCCATCTTATATTAAAAAACCAACCTACGCTTTAAATGATCAGGATTTCAGATTCATGATCCAAACAAATAATATTGATAATTATATACAATTGGTAGATCCTAAATTACAAGGGTTTAACAATACCGTTATAACTGGAGATCTGCGGTTAAAAGAGAATGAATTAAATATAAATGCATCTGTGCCTCAGTTTGGGTACAATGGAAAAATATTTAATAATATAAGATTGATAGGGCATGGAAATTTAGATACACTTGTAGCCAAGGTTGACGTATCTGACATAGCGATCAATGATAGTATACACTTTCCTAGTACTAAACTTGTTTTTTCTTCGCATAATGATATCTCAAAAATAAGTCTTACCACAAGCGCAACACAAACGTTAAACAATGCTTCCTTAAATGCGCAGGTACAAACAATGGCGAATGGCGTTAAGATCGATTTTTTCCCTTCGTCCTTTGTTATAAACGATAAGGAATGGGATATAGAAAAAGACGGAGAGTTGATAGTCGGCCCTTCCCAATTGATCGCCAGTAATATAAAATTATCACAAGGGATACAGCAGGTAAACATAGCAACAACGCCATCAACCACCGTACCTAATACGAACGATATATTAATTGGCGTAAAAAAAGTGAGTATCATAGATATCACACCATACCTTTTTAAAGATCCAAGATTAGAAGGGTTATTAACCGGTACTATTACAATAACAGATCCTTTTGGAAAAGCAATTATCGATTACGATGCGGAAGCAGAAGAACTAAAGGTCAATTCAGATTCTGTTGGTATTGTAAATTCGAAAGGAAGGTACAATATGGCTACCGGTGTTGCAACCTTTACCGCAAAGGGGGATAATGACAGGTATCAGTTCAATGTTGATGGAAGTTTTAATAGTCATGATTCAACGGCCAACCAAACAAATATCGTGTTACAAACTAATAAATTTGATCTGGCACTTTTGAATAATTATTTAGGAGACATATTTAGTAATATCACCGGCGTTGCTAATACTTCCAATATGAAAATTTCGGGTAGTACGGATCATCTTTTGATCACCGGTACAGCTGTAGTTGACAGCGGATCTGTAGTAGTAGGGTACACGCAGTGCAAATATAAATTTAAGAATACTTCAGTCAAATTTAATCCTGATGAAATTGACCTGGGGACAATTCACTTAACAGATACATTGGGCAATACTGCAACAGTAAGCGGTAAAATATACCATACCTTTTTTGATGATTTCTCATTTGATGATGTTCATTTCCAAACAAAAAAATTACTGTTACTGAACACAACAAAGAAAGATAATTCGCAGTTTTATGGCAAAGTGATCGGAAGAGGTACCATGTCTTTAAATGGCCCGCTTACAAATATGGTAATGGATATTGACGGCGATCCTTCTAATAATGTTGCAGATAGCAACCATATTTATTTATTGACAGGAAATAGCGTAGAAAATAGCGGGATAGACTATATAGATTTTGTTCAGTATGGTAATAAAATGAAGGATAATACTAAATTGAAATTATCAAGCAGTTTATTGGTTGATATGAATGTTACTGCAAATCCTTCTTGTAAAATTGATGTGATATTGGATGAAACAACGGGCGATGTCATCAAAGGACAGGGCAACGGAAAATTAAATATACGAGTAGGAACAAATGAACCTTTATCAATAAGAGGTAGGTACGATATAACGAAAGGTGAATACACTTTTAACTTTCAAACATTCTTTCATAAATTTTTTACCGTTAATAGCGGAAGTATAGTTTGGACGGGCGATCCTTATCTGGCGAATGTTGATATGGTGGCAGAATACCTGGCTAAAGGAGTGGATCTTACAACGCTTCCATTAGCGAGTGCCAATACACCAAAAAGCGATGTTATTGTATTGGCTCATTTAACAGAGACCCTGTTAAAACCGAAAATAAACTTTGAATTTAAATTGCCTGATTATAGCGGTGCCGGTAATGATTTTTCTGTGCTTAAAAGTTTTGACATATTTGCAGGAGATGAAAATGAGATGAATAAGCAGGTTACGTCTGTACTGTTATTCAATACGTTTATTAGTACGGGCGCAAGCCTTGCTGGTGGCGGTTATTCGGTGTTAACGAATACGATTGGCGGTGTAATATCCAGCGCACTCTCCAGTTCTTTTAATAAGATATTGCAAAAAGTATTAAATAATAATACGGTATCCACTTATGTAGATATTAATTCGAGTTTAGCAATAGACAACCAATTGCAGGGAGCGGGGAAAGTAGGAGTTACTAAAACCTTTTTGGATAACAGGCTTGTTGTATCGGTTGGTGGTAATCTTGATTATAATAATCCTAATGGCGCAGCAGCTGCAACGCCCAATGGAAAATCCAATAGCTTTTTATTAACTCCCGATGTAATTATTCAATGGATATTGACAAAAGACGGAAGAATAAGAGTTGTAGGTTTTAACCAAACTGATTACGACCCTATAGTTGGCGAAAGAAACAGAACAGGACTTAAACTCACCTACCACAAAGATGCAGATAAGGTGTTAAATATATTAAAGCGTAAAAAAGAAACACCTAAAAGTGATTTGCGAAGAAGAAGGCTGGATGATAAAGACAGCAATTCTGATTAGCTATTATTTTTTATGCAATATGGTATGTCCTAATTTATCTCTTTTAGTAGTAAGGTATTTTTCATTATGTGCATTTGGTTTTATTTCAATAGGTACAGTATCTACCACTTCTAAACCATAGCCCAATAAGCCTGCACGTTTGCGGGGATTATTGCTTATCAATTTCATTTTATTAATACCGAGGTGACGTAATATTTGTGCACCAACGCCGTAATCTCTTTCATCCATTTTAAAACCTAATTCTAAATTAGCTTCAACGGTATCTCTGCCTTGTTCTTGTAACTTGTACGCTTTTAATTTGTTTAATAAGCCGATACCACGACCTTCCTGGTTCATATACAATACCAAACCTTTGCCTTCAGCTTCTATCATTTGTAAAGCAGCATGTAATTGATCACCGCAATCACAGCGCAGCGAGCCTAAAATATCTCCGGTAACACAACTGCTATGTACTCTTACTAAGACAGATTCGTCTTTTGTCCATTCGCCTTTTTTTATGGCAAGATGTATCTCACCGGTGGTAATTTGTTCAAAAGCTATTAGTTCAAACATGCCATATTTAGTAGGCATTTGTACACGTACTTCTTCCTTTATCAGTGTTTCTTTGCTGAGTCTGTAGGTGATAAGGTCTTTTATAGAAATGATCTTAAGATCGAATTTTTTAGCGATCTCGATTAGTTCAGGAAGGCGCGCCATACTTCCATCTTCATTCATGATCTCTACCAATACGCCTGCTGGTTCAAAACCGGCAAGTCTGGCTAGGTCAATCGTCGCTTCTGTATGTCCTGATCTTCTTAAAACACCACCTTTTTTTGCTTTTAACGGGAATATATGTCCGGGCCTCCCCAAAATTTCAGGGGTAGTAGCAGGATCAATCAATGCCTGGATAGTTTTAGCTCTGTCATGAGCCGAAATACCTGTAGTACAGCCATGACCCAAAAGATCAACGCTGATGGTAAAGGCTGTTTCGTGCAAAGCCGTGTTAGATTGTACCATTGGTGTAAGCTCCAATTCTTTGCAACGTTCTTCAGTAAGTGGAGCACAGATCAATCCGCGGCCATATTTGCTCATAAAATTGATGATCTCAGGCGTTACCGTATTGGCTGCTATAACAAAATCACCTTCATTTTCTCTATCCTCATCGTCCACCACAATTACCATTTTACCATTTTTAATATCTTTAATGGCACTTTCTATACTATCTAACATATTGATTATTTATTATGCAAAGGTAACAAGGTTTACCCTCAATTTTAAAGGTAAACGATTATGAAATAGGGAAATGTTATCGGTACTGAATCGTAGGTTTTATCGTAAAAGTTGCTTTTAGCCTATAGGTATTACATAAAACTCAGCTATCCATAGGGGAACAAGGGTTTATTGCCAAACATAATTTGTTAAAGTACCTTTTACAAAATATATTTACCATACTAATCCTAGGCCCTTTAAAAAATCCAGCTAAATAAACACTATTAACAATCATTAGTAATGAAGAAAATTGGAATTTTATTCGGTAAGGAAAGGGGTTTTGCGGATGCTTTTATTGAAAAAATAAACAGTAAAAAGATCAAGGGTATCAAAGCGGAATCTGTTTACATCGAAAAAGTAGAGCATGGAGAGGGCAGCGGTTATGCTGTTATTGTAGACCGGATATCACAAAAAGTTCCCTTTTACAGGTCTTATTTAAAAAATGCAGCTTTACACGGAACAGCTGTTATTAATAATCCGTTTTGGCTAAGTGCAGATGAAAATTTCTTTAACAATGGCCTGGCTACAAAGATAAAAATAGCTGTTCCTAAAACAGTTATCCTGCCATCGAGAAACCTGC
>Ga0206961_1035_pt1 | contig 36173 bp, 29 predicted proteins | sample Alteio_BWOrgHeat_30_FD_153238 | JGI IMG/M metagenome (GOLD analysis project Ga0206961, IMG submission 153238) | Enriched cells from forest soil in Barre Woods Harvard Forest LTER site, Petersham, Massachusetts, United States -... | ecosystem: Environmental > Terrestrial > Soil > Temperate forest >...
TCGCGCGTCATTTTTTTCCCATGCATGGCCACATCCACGACAAGCCGCACGGCCCGGTGCATTTCATCACCCAATGCGCCCAGATACTGGTAAGGATCAGTATACAACCCCAGCTCTTTACCCAGAGATTCTGAATAAAGTGCCCAGCCTTCTATATAGGCGCCGTAATTGGCAAATCTTCTGAATAGTGGCAGCAAACTGTCTTCCATCTGAAGCGACAACTGGTAGTGGTGCCCTGGAATGGCCTCGTGCAGGAAAAGAGATTCCATTCCGGTGGTTTTGAACTTGCCGGCATCCATAATCGGAACATAAAAAATGCCGGGCCTGCTCCCACCCGGATCCCCCTGTATATATTCCGCGCTGCCGCTGGCCGCACGAAATGCTTCGGTCTGGTGGATTTCGAATTTCATCTTCGGCGTATGACCAAATAACTTTTTCAGGTTGGGATCAATGGTCAGCTGAATCTTTCTGAATGCATTCAGCACATCCTCCGGCGTTTTATAAGGTGTAAACCGGGGGTCTGTTTTTGCATAAGTGAAAAAAGCGGGCAGATCGCCCTGAAAGGCTGTCTGGGTTTTTAATTGTTCCATCAGTGCCCGGATTCTTTTTACTTCTGAGAGCCCGGTCTGATAAATTTCTTCACCCGTTTTGTCGGTAGTTGTCCAGTAACGGATCAGATAATTATATAGTTTATTTCCGTTCGGTAAATCATCATAGCCAATGCTGCTGCGGCTTTTCGGCAGATATTCATTTTGAAGAAAATCTGACAGTTTCTGATAAGCCGGCACCAGGGATTTTACAACCAGCTCTGTGAACCGGTTTGATAAAATCTCTTTGTCTCCTTTGCTAAACGACGCCGGCATGTTTTTCACCGGGCCATAAAATACGTTTGTGGCGGTATCGGCAACCGTCATGCTCCTCATCTCCGGAATCATTTTTTCTACAAGACAACGGGGAAGTATATACCCGTTCGATAAACCTCTTCTTAAATACACGATGGCGCTGTCGCTCCAGGCCTGGAATTTCGACGCCCGGGTTATCCAGTTGTTATAGTCCTGAACGGTATTAAAAGGCTGAATGCCGGTTCCGCTGCCCATCTCGCCCAGAAAAATGGGAATTCCTTCAAACTGGGTAAAAGGCATATACTGAACATTCGGCTGCGTCACATTATCTACCACCATGTGCATGCCGATCCCTTCTATATCCAGTTTCAATTGTCTTACGATGATATCATAGCTGATCTGGTCGTTCTGATTGAGTTTGTCCCGGTTAAAAACAAGTACCTGATCCAGATACTTTGAATAAAAATTCTGCAGAGTATCCAGATAGCTGTCTGTAAATGAAATCGGAAGCTGGTCATTAAAACGGTAATCGCCGTTTTGCGTGGCTTCTACCGGATAGTATCTCATCCGGTCATTATAATAGTTATTCAATACCAGCCCAAACTCTTTATTATCACGTATGGACCGGTCGGGATGCATGAGCTTACAGGAAGATATCAGGCAAAAGATCAGCAGGGATACGTATAAAGAAAATTTCATGCAGAATACATTTGGGATTTAAAGCTAAGTAAATGATTAATAAAGAAAAGAAGGCTAAAATAATTTTAAGCAGAGAAATGCTTGGAATTTATTTTTTCACATATCTTCGCCGGACTAAACTGCTAGCCAACCGTATTTCCAACCTTATGCATCCCAAGATCGTATTCATCAAAACTGCATTTATTAGATAAAATCAGCACTCCTAGCGGATTGGTACAACAATTGCTGTGTGCGTTATATATTTTTAAACTACATCGATTATTCATTAACTCTTCTTAAAATGATTCTTATGAAGCTTAGGTACATTCTTATTTTAACTGTTTCGTCGTTGTTCATGTTCTCCTGTGTGAGCACCAAAAAATTTAAGGAAATGCAGGCCAAGATGCAGGGCCGCTTCGATTCTCTGAGTGCGGAATACGCAAAACTTCAGGGCGAATTGAAGACTTGTAACGATCAGACTGCAAGCCTTACTAGTAAAAATACTGGCCTCCAGGGACAGGTTGACGAATTAAACAAACAGATTTCTTTCCTGAAAGAAAACAATACACAGGCGTTGAAATCACTGGAAGATATGTCCGTGATCTCAGGTGCACAGGCAGAAAGCATCAAGAAATCTCTGGAAAACATTGGTTCTAAAGACGCTTACATCCGCGATCTTCAGTCAGCCATGGCTCACAAAGATTCTCTGAATGCAGCACTTGTTAACAATCTGAGAGGTGCAGTCGGAAGCTCCAATGATTCTGATGTAAACATCAAAATTGAAAAAGGTGTTGTATTCATCGACATCTCCGACAAAATGTTATTCAACAGCGGAAGCTATACCGTATCGAAAGGTGCTAAAACCGTTCTGGCTAAAGTAGCTGCGGTTCTGAAAAATCAGCCTGATGTTGAATTCATGGTTGAAGGAAATACAGATGACAAGAAATTTAAAGGCGGTGGAGCTCTGATCGACAACTGGGATCTAAGTGTTAAACGTGCAACTTCTGTTGTTCGCATCCTGGACAAGACTTACGGAATTCCTCCGGCAAAAATGACTGCCGCTGGCCGTGGAGAATACATGCCACTGATGCCAAATGATACAAAAGAAGGTCGTGCTGCTAATCGTCGCACAAGAATTGTAATCCTCCCACTGTTGGATCAGTTCTTCAACCTGCTCGAAACCAAAAAAGGCTAAGCCAATTTCATACGAAATCATTTTAGAGGTCCCCATTTATGGGGACCTTTTTTTTTGCATTCCATTTCAATACATGAAAACCCCTAGTCTTAATTTAGCAAATGTGTAATTGTAATAATGAAAGGTGTGCGAGTTGAATGTTAAATGACAATTTGGAAATGAGCTTTGCCTGATAAAACTTCACCAATTTATTCCAGGAAAATCCTGATTTTCATCCCGCACGTACGGGATTATTTGCCATTCAACTTCCACATTACTTCAAATCCCGCGAAGCGGGATATACAATTGCTCATTAGCCACATGATAAAAAGCAATGAAGAATTGGAAATAAAGAGAATGCTGTAAAATGAATTTAATTATGCTAGTAGCCTCGTACGTTCTTTCCCTCCATATAATTAATAAAGGCTCTGTTCACGACCTTATTACCGCCGGGGGTGGGATAGTTGCCCGTAAAATACCAGTCGCCGGTATTGGTGGGGCAGGCTTCGTGGAGCGATTCGATGGTCTGATAAATGACCTCAACCGGGGTGTTAATATCGGGAGGAGTTATCAGCTGGGCGATTTTATCGGAGATTTCCTGTGTGGTAAATGGTTTATAAACCTGACGCACAATATTTTCGGTATGTAACTGGCCCATGCGTTCCAGTTCTTTGCAATGCTCATACATTTCGGTGAGACATTTTTCTTTTCCGCGTTCATGCATCAGCGTTATAGCTGCTTTAAAAGCAATGAAATCGCCGAGCTTACTCATATCGATCCCATAACAGTCCGGATAACGGATCTGGGGAGCAGAAGAAACAATGATGATTTTTTTAGGCTCAAGCCTCGCCAGCATTCGAACGATGCTTTCGCGCAGAGTCGTGCCCCGCACGATCGAATCGTCAATTACGACCAGCGTATCAATATCCTTCTGTACCGTGCCGTACGTAATATCATACACATGCTGCACCATTTCATTGCGGCTTGCATCTGCCGTAATAAACGTGCGCATTTTTACATCCTTGGTTGCAATTTTCTCAATCCGGATTTTCCGGTTGATCATCTGGGATAATCTTTCTTCGGTCAGATCATTACCCCAGGAAAGAATTCTTTCAATCATCACCTTCTTCAGGTAATCATCCAGCCCTTTCCACATGCCATAGAATGCGACCTCCGCCGTATTCGGTATGAATGAAAAAATACTGTTTTTTAAATCGTGGTTAACAGAATTCAGAATCTGTTCACTGAGATTATAGCCAAGCGCAATGCGTTCACGATAAATTTTCTCATCACTGCCCCTTGAAAAATAAATACGTTCAAAGCTGCAGGCCCTGCGTTCCTTTGCCGGAATGATTTGTTCAACAGAAAACCGGCCGTCTGATTTTGCAATCAACGCGTTACCTGGCATCAATTCCAAGACTTCATTTTCGCCTACATTAAATACAGTTCTGATGGCAGAGCGTTCCGAAGCGGCAATGATGATTTCATCGTTCGCGAAATAATACGCGGGACGAATGCCATGCGCATCCCGAAAAACAAATCCGTCGCCATTACCAACAAGGCCGCCGACAGTGAATCCGCCATCAAATAAGGGAAGTGCTTTTTTCAATACCTGCTTCAGATCGAGTTCTTCCGGTACCTGTTCATCCGCCTGTACAATAAAGTGATGAATCACTTCCATCATCGCAGCCAGATCACTTTGTTTCTGAAATTCTCCGGGTTCAATATTGATCAGCGCAAATAGTTCATCCGTATTAACCAGGTTGAAATTGCCGGCCAGTGCAAGATTGCGCGCGGGGATCGTATCTCTTTTTATAAAAGGATGACAAAATTCAACATTGTTTTTACCCTGCGTACCATAGCGGAGATGGCCGAGCAAAAGTTCGCCCATCACAGAAATATGACCTTTTAAAAGACCGGGATGTTTAATTATATCAGGCTGATATTTTTCCAGGTCCTTGACTTCGTCGTTGATCTTTGAAAATATATCCGCAATTGGTTGATTGTTGCTGCTGCGTATGCGGTGCAGAAAGGGATGGCCCGGCTCAATATTTAATTTAACGGAAGCCACACCCGCGCCATCCTGGCCGCGGTTATGTTGTTTTTCCATGAGCAGGTATAGCTTATTTAAGCCATACAATGCCGTACCATATTTCTGGAGATAAAAGGAGAAAGGTTTGCGAAGTCTGATGAATGCCAAACCGCATTCATGTTTAATTTCGTCGCTCAATTTTTTCTTTTTAAGGGCGCCGGAACAGAAACCCGGCGCTCATTTTTTCGTTTTCCACGCCTCAAACAGTAATTTAAAGGCCCTAAAACGAAAGTGAAGCGCAAAGGTAGTCCAAATTTTTACAAAAACCAGAAGGCCAAGTGGGGAAGTCTGAAGAGTCTGGTCCCGCCTTCGGCGGGATGGGAATCTGGGAGGGACTTTGAATTAAATTAACAACTAATAACTAACAACTAATAACTAAATCAGTGAGGCGCTGTTATTCATGAAATGAATAAGTGAAGCTGCATTCTTGAGTTTCAGCTTCTTAAGAATATTATGGCGGTGTACCTCCACAGTTTTTATTGAAATTTCAAGTTTGGCTGAAATATCCTTGGATGAACTGCCCTGGCGGATAAGGTTGATAACATCCATTTCGCGTTCTGTGAGGGTATTGATGGCCGACACAGAATCTGAATCGTCAGTCCCTTCAGACAGCAGCTCTTTTATCTCATCACAGACAAATTTGTTGCCTTTGGAAACTTCCAGTATGGCCGTCACCATTTCTTCCCTGGATGAGTTTTTGGTAACGTAACCACTGGCCCCAAATTGAAGCATTTTTTTGGCATAAGCAGGCTGGGAATGCATGGTAACACCAATAATGCGGGTTTCAGGTGAAACTTCACGGATCTGCCGGGTCGCTTCGATACCGGAAAACGGAGCCATGTTAATGTCCATCAGTACCACATTGGGATGCTTTTCACCAGTCATTCTTACCGCTTCTTCTGAATTGGAGCAGGAACCAACGACTTGAAAACGGGCATCCCTGCCAAGGATATAGGTCCAGGTTTCTCTTATTAGTTTATGATCGTCGGCTATTAAAATACTAATCATTTCCGAAGGGTTTTCACTGGCATTAACTATGTCCATGGTTCTCATACGGGTTACCTATTTGTAATATACTATAACTGTACGAAAGTTAATTCGGGAGGTGGTGATTTTTCCGCTTTCTTGTCCCCGCTCATTAATTTGAGCTCGTAAACTGGCGGGTTTGCCATTTTGATAGATTTCCACATGCGCGGTAATCGGCATCGATCATAATGTAGTAGGTAGAAATCCTGCTTTGAAACCAGGTTTGCAAAACTTTATTCTTTTTCTGTTCAAGTGCCCTCTGGGCAACCCGGTTATAATCGTCCTTGAGATTTTCGCGATGCGGTTCAGATTTGGATATTACAAAAATAACGCGGACACCCTTTTTACCACGCTCGTCAGTAAATACGGTTGGCTGGGAATATTGCCCTGAACTCAGGTTGGCTTTTTTCAGCAAAAGAACCATTTCCTTATCCAGCTCGTCAATTTTTAAATAGTTGGATCCGTCTCTCGCCATCAGGATACCCGCTGTGAATTTGGCATTTTCATCATCGCTGTATTTCGCTACGGCTTCTCCAAAACCAATACTGCCGGCAATCAATTGCTGACGCACAGAATCCAGTTTTTCAGTAGCCGTCTGAATTTCAGGTTGCGTAATCTGTGGAATACGAAGAATATGCCGGATCACTGCATCATCGCCATTGCGGCTGACCATCTGAATGATATGATATCCGAAACGTGTTTTAATTACAGGAGAAATCTGACCGTCTTTCAAACGGAATGCAGCATTCAGGAACACCGGATCCCATTGCTTTTCCAGGCGATTCACCTGATACATACCACCCTTGTCCTTACTTCCCGGATCATCCGAATACAGGGAAGCCAGGGTTTCGAATTTCTTATGACCACTTTCAACATCCGCCTTGTACCCATTCAGCTCTTCGATGGCCAGCAGTTCGATATCGCGGCTAGCTTTAGGATAAACCACGATCTGTCCGATTTGCAATTCGGTTTCGTAAAACAGCAGACTATCCTTGGGAATCTTGTCGTAATATTCCTTTACTTCCGTAGGAGTAATTTTAATACCCTCTACAATCTTGGTGCGCATACCGGAGGCCATGCGCTGCTCTTTGATGGGCTGACGAAATTCTTCACGCATCTGATAGATGGACCGGCCGGCAATTTGTTCCAGCGCTTCTTTGCTGCCATACTGAGAGATAAAGTATCTTATTTTCTGATCAATCTCCGCGTCTATTTCTTCCTCTGTTACCGGGATAGAATCTTTTTCGGCTTGAAGTACAAGCGCCTTCTGAACCAGCATGCCGTCAAGAATCTGACAACCGTCCTGTTCCTGACCACCCTGCCTTTTGATGTCTTCATTGGCGATGAAGATCTCGGACTTCAGAATGATTTTATCTCCTACAATACCTACAATTTTATCTGCAACTACTTTTTGCTGTGCCATCACGCCAAGCGCCATGAACAGGTAAAAAGCAGCAAAAAACAATTTCTTCATAAACGGGAATCTGGACGGTCAAAAATACACCCTCTAATTATTAATTATTAATGATCAATTGTTAATTATAACACTTAATTGATCATTGATAATTAACAATTAATAATTAAAGTGTGCGCTTCACTTCTTCCTCTTCATACGCCTCCACAATATCTCCGACGTGATAGTCAATATAGTTTTTGATAACAATACCGCACTCCATGCCCGATGGCACTTCCTTCACGTCATCCTTGAATCTTTTCAGGGATGCAAGTTCTGCCGTAGCGCCTTCACCGATCGGATAAACCACAATGCCGTCGCGCACCAGCCTGATCTTCGAATTCCGGTAGATCTTGCCATCGAGTACATAACAACCGGCAACAGTTGCCTTGTCGAATTTGAATACGTTTCGGATTTCGACATTCGCCACCACTTTTTCCTGGATCTTCGGTTCCAGCATCCCTTCCATCGCACTCTTCACTTCTTCGATCGCATTATAGATGATGGAGTAAGTCTTGATCTGTACCCCCTCGTTTTCAGCCAGTCTCGCTGCCTGAACAGAAGGTCTTACATTGAATCCGACAACCACCGCATCGGAGGCTGTTGCAAGCAATACATCACTTTCCGTGATCGCACCGACTGCTTTATGTACCACTTTCACGGCGATTTCTTCTGTTGAAAGTTTCTGTAATGAATCACTCAGGGCTTCCACGGAACCATCCACATCCCCTTTCAGGATCAGATTCAGCTCCTTGAAGTTGCCGAGTGCCAGACGACGGCCGATTTCATCCAGTGTAATATGTTTCTTGGTACGTATACCCTGCTCACGCGCCAGCTGACCACGCCGGTTGGCCGTTTCTTTGGCTTCCCCTTCATCTGCAAATACCTTGAATTTTTCACCTGCCTGGGGGGCACCATTCAATCCCAGTAATAAAACCGGACTGGATGGAGGTGCATCATCAATTTTCTTGTTCCTTTCATTGAACATCGCTTTGATACGACCATAATATTGGCCAGATACCACCAGATCTCCGCTTTTCAGTGTTCCGCCCTGAACCAGCACGGTAGCCACATATCCGCGACCCTTATCGAGGGAGGCTTCAATTACAGTTCCCGTTGCTTCGCGACTTGGATTGGATTTCAAATCAAGAATTTCCGCTTCCAGCAGGATTTTTTCAAGTAACAAATCAACATTCAATCCCTTCTTGGCAGAAATTTCCTGACTCTGGAATTTACCACCCCAGTCTTCTACCAGGATATTCATTCCCGCCAGCTGCTCTTTTATCTTTTCCGGATTGGATCCGTCTTTATCAATTTTATTGATGGCGAAAACCATGGGCAGATTCGCTGCCTGTGCATGCGAGATCGCTTCCTTGGTTTGCGGCATGATCGCGTCATCCGCTGCGATTACGATGATGGCAATATCCGCTGCCTTGGCACCACGGGCACGCATCGCCGTAAAGGCTTCGTGACCCGGCGTATCCAGGAAAGTGATTTTCTTGCCATTGGCAGTGGTAACCTGATAGGCACCGATATGCTGCGTGATACCGCCTGCTTCACCCGCCACCACATTGGCTTCACGGATAAAATCGAGGAGGGAGGTTTTACCATGATCCACGTGACCCATGATCGTTACCACCGGGGAACGGGGCAACAGGTCTTCAGGAGTATCTATTACTTCATCTTCTTCCAGTTCCAGGGCATCGTCGATTCCAATGAATTCAACGGTATATCCAAATTCGCCGGCGACCAGTTCGATCACATCGGCTTCCAGTCGCTGGTTAATGGAAACCATCATACCCAGACTCATACATTTACTGATGATGTCGGCATAGCTTACGTCGATCAGGTTAGCCAGCTCACTCACACTGATAAACTCAGTAACCTGCAGCTTGGTGTCTCCCTGGTTCTCGTTGCCACTCTGTTCTGCATTTTCCTCCCTGCGTGCACGGCGGTATTTTGCTTTGCTGCCTCTTCCGCGTCCACCCGTGCCGGCCAGCTTGGCCTGTGTTTCACGGATTTTCTCCTGAATTTCTTTTTTATCAATTTCTTTCTGATCGCGGGGATTGGCTGTACTCCGGTTCGTGGCTGAAGCCGGAGAACGCAGGTCACGGCGAAGGATCGGCTTGGCACCACTGCTTGGGCGGGTTGGATCCCTTTGTACAGGTGTTCCCGTACCGGAAGGTTTTCCATTTCCCTGACCCTCTCTTTTGGCAATGGGTATGCGGGTTCTCTTTCTTTTTTCGTCTGACTGTTTTGGCTTTTCCGTCTCAACCGGAAGATCAATCTTGCCAAGGATCCTCGGACCCTCTATTTTTTCTACATGAATATTTTCAATGGTCGCTTCCTCGTCTTTTTCAACTTCAGGCTCCGGAACGGTCACCTTTGCAACCACTTCTTCGGGTACATTCACCTCTTCAACAACCGGTTTTTCTTCCGGTGCAACAGCTTTTTCTTCCGGTTCTTTCTTCTTAACTGTTTTTCTGGGTCTGGTGGAGGAATCGATCAGGGAGAGATCGATTTTATCGATGATTTTCGGACCCTCAAGTTCGGGGGCTTCAATTTTTATCGTTTCAGGTTCTTTCTTTGGCTCTTCCGCTTTCGGAACCACCACAACGGGCTTTGGTTCTTCTACAACAACAGCCACCGGTTCTTCTTTTACTACAGGTTTCTTATTGGGATCTTTCCTGAAAAGAACGGTTTCGTCTTCTTTCTTGCGCTTGGCTTCCACACTGCCTTTTGGAAGGTCAATCTGGTTGCTCTTGATTTTAGCTACTTTGTCTCCCTGAAATTCCTGTTGAAGGGAGCGGTACATGTCGTCGGTCAGCTTGGAAGTAGGTTTCAGATCGTCCTTACTGAATCCCTTACCTACCAGGAAGTCCACCAGCGTTTCCTTGCCGATGTTGAACTCCTTAACCGCTGCCATTAAACGTGGTGTTGTCGTTTCTGCCATATGAATTGGGTCCATGAACTGCAGGTCCGTCCATGGACCTGCGTCATGATGTTATAATTATTTTATAATGAAGAACACCCGTAATCATAAAATCATGATTATAGGTTTATTCTTTTTCGAATTCTTCTTTAAGTACGCGACGTACTTCTTCTATCGTTTCCTTTTCCAGATCCGTTCTGCGTTCCAGTTCCTCTACCGACAAATCAAGTACACTATGGGCCGTATCGCAACCGATTCTTTTCAGTTCATCAATAATCCAGGTTTCAATTTCATCGCTGAATTCATCCAGATCGATATCAAATTCGGTGGTCTCACCTTCGTTATCACGGAACACATCGATGGAATAACCCGTCAACTCCTGGGCCAATTTAATGTTTACTCCTTTTCTTCCGATTGCCAGCGACACCTGGTCTGGTTTTAAATAGACATTTACATGCATCTTTTCGCTGTCTATGTCCATGCTGGTAATCTTCGAAGGCGTTAGTGAACGCTGAAGAAGCAACTGAATGTTGGCCGTATAGTTAATGACGTCGATGTTTTCATTTTTCAGCTCGCGTACGATGCCATGGATACGGCTTCCCTTCATGCCTACACAGGCTCCTACCGGATCAATACGATCGTCGTAAGATTCAACCGCCACTTTCGCTCTTTCACCGGGCTCACGAACGATTTTTTTAATAACAATCAGTCCGTCGAATATTTCAGGCACTTCAATTTCCAGCAATTTTGAAAGAAATAAAGGACTGGTACGGGAAAGAATGATCACGGGTGAATTGTTCTTCATGTCTACTTTCTTCACGACCGAGCGGATGCTTTCTCCTTTCTTGAAATAATCCTGTGGTATCTGTTCCGACTTGGGAAGAATCAGCTCATTGCCTTCTTCGTCCAGCAGTAATATTTCCTTTTTCCATACCTGGTAAACCTCTGCATTGATGATTTCCCCGATGCGTTCGCTGTACTTTTTAACAAGCACATTCTTCTTCAGGTCACCGATGCGGCTGGCCAGGGTTTGTTTGGCAGCTAAAATGGCTCTGCGGCCGAAATCAAGAATCTCAATTTCCTCGTACAGATCTTCGCCTACTTCATAATCAGGCTCGAGTTTCACCGCATCGCTGTAAGCGATCTGCGCCAGAGGATCCTCTACCGTACCATTTTCCACAATCGTTCGCCTGCGCATGATTTCAAGGTCACCCTTTTCAGCATTCACGATCACATCAAAATTCTCATCACTGCCGTATTTTTTACGGAGCAGTGTTTTGAAAACGTCTTCTACCACTTTCATCATGGTAGGACGGTCAATATTTTCGGCTTCCTTAAAATCCTGGAAAGCTTCGATTAAATTGATACTTGCCATGGCGTCCTTTTTATTTTTCCAGTTAAAAAACTACCTGGATTTTGGTTGATTTTATATTGTTGAATAAATAACTATGTGAACTGATTTCTTTCTTTTTGGTTTGATGCTTTCCGTTGGAAGGCTTGCCGGTGGCCTCTTCCAGCACCAGGCCCTCTTCATTCACTTCCAGTAAAACACCCTCTTTCAATGAGCCGTCCAGAAACTGAATCTCCACCGCACGTCCGATATTTTTCTTAAACTGCCTCATCGATTTCAACGGTTCATCCAGACCGGCAGACGATACTTCCAGTGAAAAATCACCGGCCGGATACAGACCTGCCTCTTCAATTAACTTGTACAGCTTCCGGTTGATGCGTACACATTTCTCAATCGTAATCCCTGCATCCCCGTCCAGAAAAACCTTGATATTATTGATTGGTTTGATCCGCAGATCCACCAGAAAATAAACCGGTTCTTCTACGAGGATTTCCTCGATCATCTTCCGAATACTCTCTATTTGCGTTTCCTTGTCCATACGAAAAGAAGAAGGGAACGATTGCGTTCCCTTCCTGTTGTTTCACTATACCGGCTGCAAATTTAACGGTTTTATTCGATTCCTCCCAAATAAGCTAATTAAATTACCATCAGGTTTTAACAGGGATTTTGCGGAGTCTGTATTAAATTTGTAACCCATGAATGTTTTTGTCCTCGCCATTCTGATTTACCTGCTCTACCGTTTCATCGGTGGATTCCTGATTCCACTGTTTCGGACTACCAGGACCATGCGTCAGCAGTTCAATCAACATGCGCAGAATGGTCATACGCCCAACGGCCAACGCCCAACACCCAATGAGCCCCAGACTCCTCCAAACTCCAATTCCACTCATTCCAAAGTGGGGGAATACATTGATTTTGAAGAGGTCAAATAAGCACTCGCAGGCCTAAAGCCCAAAGTCTAAAGCCTAAAACTCTTCTGAGCTTAAAGCCTTAAACTTTTTCTGACCGTTTGTAACTTACTAATAATTAACGCATTATCTTTTCGCGAGATCGGGTTGCCTGGTTTTGGGCTTTAGACTTTGGGCTTTAGGCCTTATCACCAAATGATGTCCGTAATGTAAAACCCCGGGAACATATAAAGGCCTTTTAAGCCCGTTTTGATGGCGCCCTCCACATTAATAAAAGCATCATCCACAAAAACGGTTTCTTTTACATCAAGGCCGTTTTCCCCGACGATCAGATCAAATCCCTCCCGGTTGGGTTTGCGGTGACCCAGGGAATGGGAGTAATAGGCTTTTTCAAACAGGTCTTCCAGTTCGAAGCCAAATTCAACACGGAACATCTCACTGAATTTATCATAGTGGATCGCGTTGGTATTGCTGTAAAGAAATACCCGGTACCTGGATTTCAAATCTTTGAGAAGATTGATCCGTTCCGGAGGAAAACGAAGCAACAGGGCATTCCAGGCGTCGATCACCATTTCGTCACTGGCCTCACCCGTGACCAGTTTTTTTATTTCTTTCAGAAATTCTTCATCCGAAATTCTTCCCGCTTCATGATCACTTACAAAGGAAGCGGCAAACCCATGACCGAATATTTTCTCAATATCTTTTATTCCCAGATTTGAAAATGCTTTCAGTGTCTGCTTCACGTCGATGTCCATGATTACACCACCGAGGTCGAAGATTATGTTTTTTATATTTTCCATTTTATTTATAAGCCGAAAGTCTAAAGCCCAAAGCCTAAAACTAATGCAGTTTTAAAGCCAAAGCTTAAGAAACGACTAAGTAATATATGAATAAAAATATTTAGTATTGGTTAACACAATTTCTCATTTCCACTTCAGTTTTAGGCTTTAGGCTTTAGGCTTTAGGCTTTAGGCTTTGGGCTTTGGGCTTTCGGCTTTTTCAGTCTTTCGGCGTCTTTATAATCGAACCAGTTTTCGGCTTCGGGCTTTGGGGTTTCGGCAAAACTCCCATCAGATCCGCACTAACGACATCGCGGGAGTTGCCTCCAACAAATATCTTAAACGCACCCGGATCGTATTGCCATTGCAAATCACTGTTTACATATTTCAAATCATCTGTGGACAGTGTAAAGATCAGTTCTTTCGATTCACCCTTTTTCAGATATACCTTCTGGAATTTTTTTAATTCTTTTACAGGCTGGGTTACGGTAGCTACCATATCGCGGATATACAACTGCGCCGTTTCCTCTCCATCGTAATTTCCGGTATTGGTCACCGTTAGTTTAACCACAACGGGCGCAGATGGGGAAATGTTCGCATTGCTCAGATTAATCGGACTGTAATTGAATTTTGTATAACTCAATCCGTATCCAAATGGATACAGCGGATCGTTGGAGATATCCAGGTAATCCGATTTGAATTTTGTATTGGGATCGCCACTGGCATAAGGCCGGCCCGTATTTTTTGCGTTGTAGTAAATGGGAATCTGACCCTGACTCATCGGGAAGGTCATAGAGAGTTTCGCAGAAGGATTATAATTTCCAAATAACACATCGGCAATGGCGTTGCCCGCTTCGGTGCCAGGAAACCAGGCATCGATCATGGCATTCACATGTTCATTCTCCCATTTCAATATCAGGGGTCTGCCGTTGAAAAGTACTACGACAACAGGTTTGCCGGTTTTCACCAGAGCTTTCAATAAATTCTCCTGGCTTTCTGGAATGACAATTTCACCGCGACTGGCGGATTCACCACTCATATCAGCGGCTTCACCCACCACCGCAACCACCACATCCGATTTATTGGCGGCGGCCACCGCTTCCTCTATCATCGCTTCGGCCGTTCTGGTTTCAGGTTCTATTTCTACGCCCAGTTTATTCGTGCGAAAAACCAGCACCGTGTCGTCCGAAATATTGGCGCCCTTTGCATAATTAATTGTCAGATCTCCGGCTACATTTTTAATGCCTTCGATTACACTCACCGATTTGGAGTGATCGCCTGCCACACTCCAGGTTCCCAGCATATTGCGGTGATTGTCTGCCAGCGGGCCCACCAGGGCAATGCTTCCTGTTTTTTTCAGCGGAAGTAACTGATCTTTATTTTTCAGTAATACAATACTGTGAGCTGAAATTTCCCGAGCGGCTTTGCGATTGTCGCTGCTCAGTAATTCTTTTACGGCTCTTTCTGTATTCATTCTGCCATAAGGATCAGTAAACAGACCGAGTTTATATTTTGCTTCCAGTATGTGGCGACAGGCCTGGTCAATTTCTTTTTGCGTAATCTTTCCGGCTGCCAGTGATTTTTTCAGTGTTGTCAGAAATCCTTCTCCCACCATATCCATATCCAGTCCCGCATGCAGCGCAAGCGCAGAGATGGTTGCTAAATCACCCATACCATGTGCCTCCATTTCATTCAGCGAAGTATAATCAGAGACCACCATACCCGTAAATTTCCATTGATTGCGTAACAGGTCTGTCAGCAACCAGCGGTTACCTGTGGCCGGTATACCATCAATTTCATTGAAAGAACTCATAATGGAACCCGAGCCCGCGTCAATAGCCGCCTTATATGGCGGGAGATAATATTGAAACATTTTGATGCGGCTCATATCCACCGTGTTGTATTCCCTTCCGCCTTCCGCTCCACCATATAACGCGAAATGTTTCACGCAGGCCATGACAGATTCTGTATTGCGCAGATCTTTTCCCTGATAGCCTCTTACCATGGCAGCAGCTATGCGTGAACCGAGATAAGGATCCTCACCCGAACCTTCGGAAACACGTCCCCATCTTGGATCGCGGGCGATATCTACCATTGGGGAAAAAGCCCAGGCGAGCCCGTCGGCACTGGCCTCACGGGCAGCAATATGCGCTGATCGCTCAATCAATACTGTATCCCAGGAACAGGAAAGGCCCAGTGGAATCGGAAACATCGTGCGATGGCCGTGGATCACATCGAGGCCGAAGATCAGTGGTATATGCAACCGCGAATCTTTTACAGCGATATCCTGTGCCTGTCTTACTTTATCCGGACCGGTGATCCCAAACAAACCGCCCACATTGCCTGCGCGGATTTTACTGTCTACGTCTTTGCTGACAACGGTACCGGTGACGGCACCACCTGGAATCACCAGGTTCAGCTGACCGATTTTTTCATCAACGGTCATTTTTGCCATCAGCTTATTGATGAAATCATTCATTTTGGCATCCTGTGCCTGAAGAGAACCAACAGCAATCAGGGCAATACAAATCGTCAGAACTTTTTTCATGTTGTTTATTTTGATAAGTAGGGTTCAATGGCTTTTTGCCAGATCGCATATCCTTTGGCATTCATATGCAGCTTGTCTTCCAGAAAAATATCTGCCATGATGGAACCGTCCGGATTCAGCATCTTGTGGTATACATCCACGAAGGCTGCGTGAGATTGTATGGAAAGATAAGTTTGAATCAGCAGGTTGGCTTTTTCCATTTTCTCCTGCAGGCGCGCGCGACTGGGACTGGGTTTGATGGAAACGTAAACAATATTTTCTCCCGGCAGTCCCTGCCGTATCCCTTCAAATAAAACTTTAAATCTTTCGAACACAGAGTCCGCGGTGATTGCATCAGACGATGCCAGGTCATTGTCGCCGCAATAGATCACCACCTGTTTGGGATGGTAGGGAATGATGATGTCGTTTTCATAACGGATCACGTCAGGAAAAACGGAGCCGCCGAAGCCCCGATTGATGATCGTATAACCCGGAAAATAACTGCTCACATCCGTCCATTTTCTAAAGGAAGAACTGCCTACAAAAAGAATGGCATTGGCAGGCGGCGGATTTATTTTGTCCTGGTTTTTGAAAGCCTGAATTTCATCAGCGAATGGCTGAGCGAATCCGGTAATGGATGTAAAAAAACAATAAAGAAAAAACAGGTGTTTTATAATTTTCATACTAATTGATTTTTAATTTCTCATGGTTGCGGTTTCGGAACTTTCACTTCCACGGGTTTTGTTTTTTCTGAAATGCCATTTTCATTGAATGCTTCAATGGAAAAATAATAGGTCCGGTCCCTGTCCATCGGTTTGAAATAATACTGGTTGTCGTTATACACCATCACATTATTGTACAGTTTGTCTGGTGCGATACCCCAGTAGATATTGTAACCGGTTGCATCGTTCACTGTGATCCATTTGATGAGCGCATTTCTTGAATCATTTTCACTGCGAAGTACGATAAACTGTTTTACAGAATCAGGCTTATCTCCGCCGCCTTTTCCAAATACCCGTAAACCACTGATGGCAAATTTACCGCCTGCCATGTGTATATTTTCCAATTTTAGATAGCGGGTACGTACAGATTTTGAAAGCTCCAGATATTCATGTGGAATATCTGTCTGGTTACGGCTTTTATCAACCAGCACATGCCAGTTTTTCCCATCTGGTGATTCCCAGAGAATATATTGATGATATAGACCGGGAATTTTTCCCAGAAAGGATGAATCCAGATCCTGATCTGCATAATTGATCTGAACGGCGTACACGGTGGAAAGTGATCCGAGATCTGTCTGTATCCATTCATGGGCGTTTCCGGTGACCGCACTCCAGTAGGTACGAATGTCTTCATCCACCGCGTTGTTCGCGGAAAAAGCGCCATAGGTGGAAGAGACCTGCACCGGCTTATTATAATTCAACAGCATCCATCCGGTAAAATTTCCTGTCAGGTGATCTTTTTTCTCAGACGGCAGATACTGCGGATAGTCGCCAAAGACAGTATTGGAATACAGTATATCGTCTGAATCGAAACCCGCCGGCCAGATGCCCAGCCTTCTTTCAAAATTATTTTTCATGTTCACCACCATCGTGGAGATGTGCCACCAGTTGCCAAATGGATCCTGATAGGTAGATCCATGTCCCGCACCCCGCGCAAAGCCACCTGGTTTGTAAGAAAAAGGATTGCTTGCCTGATAGGTGAAAGGTCCCATGGGGTGATCGGCAATGTACACGCCATCTCCATAACCGCGGATCTCTGTACCGGGTCCGCCATACTGTAAATAGTATTTACCATGATGTTTATTCATCCAGGCGCCTTCAATAAAAGGATTCAGAAAATTGTTGTCGTTATATTCTCCAAATCTTTCCCAGCCGTGCAGGTCATCATGCAAATGAATCAGTTCTTTGTGTTCGCCGATGGGTTGCAAAGTTTTCCGGTCGATCTCCCATCCATACAATGGATAGAGATTACTGGATCCGTGATAGAGATAAATTCTTCCGTCATCATCGAGGAACAGAGCCGGGTCCCAGGCGCCCGCCTGAAAGGAATCCACTGCTTCTTTCCACTGATCCTTTTTCGGATTGGTACTCATCCAGAGCGGAAAGTTTTTTGTATAGGTAGAACCGATCAACAGCATAGTGTCTCCAAGCACCAGGGTGGCTGGCGCACAGAGATCATCGTAAACGTGGTGATAAGGTTTTAAGAAAGAACGATGAATAAAATGCCAGTTCAGCATATCGCTGCTCCACCAGTATCCCCACTGGTTGGTGGAAAATAAATAATAATCTCCTTTGTACATGGTAATCACCGGATCGGCCGTTGCCCGGTGCCTGCCGGCTTCGGAGAAATTCGGAATGGGGGTGAAACCGTAATCGATATTAATCGGATTGCAATAGGTTTTCTGTTGTGCAGATACTTTGAAAAAAATAAAAGGAAGAAGAAAAAAAGCGAAAAGTTTTTTCATGCAGCCAATCGTATGGGATGCTAAGTTATTTATTTAAGGGCCGCTGGAAACCTAATTTTTGCAGACCCTGCTGTACTTCTTCACAACTCATGAAAAGATTCCATAAAAGACCGGAACGGTAGTTTTCTATCATGGGAACAATGGGGCCTTCGTCAATGGCGATATAACTGTGGGCATACCAGTTTTTACTTTCATTGAATGCATCCACGAAACCATATTCTCCCCAGATTTTATCACCGAGATCGTAATAGAAATGTTTCAGCGCCTTCATGGAATTTTCGGGCGTATAGGGAAAGGCAGAGAGCGCAGCCGAGGGCGTGATGGTGCCGAAGTCATTATCGGGTGACTGTGCATTGTATCCGTCATACGTATCACTGGCAGTCAGGCCCCAGCAGTTTTCACCATATCCCTTGAAATGATTCGGATTGGCAACACAGTATTTGTAATTGATCATCGTATGGCTGTAATTCTGCTCCCAGTAGTCTGCATACTTGTCTTTCAGACCGTGCGGGTTCAGACCCATAAAACTGTAATGGGAAAAGAAAAGTGGTCCGCCATTGGCAGGACCCAAAGGCAATTTCACACCATAATATTCCCTGCCGTTGATAAAATGATTTCCCACGGCCCAGCATTTATGATAAATATTTTCCGAGATCGGATAACTGGGAGAAGAGGCGCCGAGCACATAGGCAATCAGGCTTTCGTTCCATCCCCGAATCTCCAGATTCATAGCCCAGCCATTGTTTGGGCTCCAGTGCCAGTAAAAAGCATTTCCCTGGTCGCGCTGATGCCAGCTCCATTCGGCTTCTCTCCAGAGTAAATTGATCCGCCCCCGTAATTCGTTTTCCAAAGGCGTTTGCTGATTAAAATATTGACGGGCGCAGAGCAATCCTTCAAAGAGATAGGCAGTTTCCACCACGTCTCCTCCATCGTCTTTTCGTGAAAAAGGAATGGTAGTGCCGGTGGCGCCGTTTAACCAATGCGGAAATATGCCGTGATAACTGTTGGCTTTGGATAAGAAAATCACCGACTTCAGTAAATGCCTCACGGCCGTATCCCGCGAAATCCAGTGGCGTTGGGTTGCCACGATGATGGTCATAAAACCGAAACCACTGCCGCCGGTGGTGATCACCTCATTACCGTAGGCCGGGGTGGTATTGCTTCGTTCTCTTGCGAGCCCGGACACGGGATGCGCGAAATCCCAGAAGTATTTGAAGGTTTGTTTTTGGACCAGGTCGAGGAGGGCGCTGTCGGAGAGTGGTTGGCGGTTGGAATTTAGTTGGCGGTTGGCAGTTGGCGGTTGGCGGTCAGTTGTCGACGGGCTTGCAGATTGAGCAATGGAAAAAGAGGATGCGAGTAACGCTATCCATATCAGAATTCCTTTTTTACAGAATAAATTCCGCATAAACTTTAATTCAGATTCGGCGATTGAAAACCGAGGCTCTTCATGCCTGTTTTTATTTCCGGACTGCTCATAAACAGATTCCACAACAAACCCGAGCGATAATTTTCGATCATGATAATTTCCGGCCCCTGGTCGATGGCCAGGTAAGAATTGGCGAACCATACATTCGTGAGGTTGAAAGCATCCACAAATCCATAATTCCCCCAGAGTTTATCTCCCAGTGTGTAATAGAAAAACCGAATGGCATTCATCGATTGGGTTGGCGTATAAGGCAGGGATGAAATTGCTGCGGTCGGCGAAATCACACCGTCGTCATTGGTGGGGGAGTGCGCTGAGTAACCATTCTGTTCGTCACTGGCAGTCAGTCCCCACACAGAGCTGCTGTAGCCATTGTAATGCGCGGGATTTGTAACGCAGTATGTATAATTAATCAGGGAATGATTTTGGACCTGTGTTGTGTAGTTCGCATAAGCATCTGTCAGACCGTTTGGATTGATGCCCAGGAACGAATAATGTGCAAAGAATAATGGCCCCCCATAATCTGGTCCCAACGGAAGCGTTAATCCATAAAAAGACTTGCCATTTTTTATACTGCCATTTTCCGCCCACCCATTATCGTAAACAATTTTTGGAATTCGATTCGAATCCACAGGGGATGAGGCGGCCAGTGCATAAACAATCATGGCTTCATCCCATCCATTGATGGGTTGGTTAATAATAAAACCAAGCGTTGGACTCCAATGCCAGTACAAAACATTCTGTCCGCCCTGGCGAAACCAGTTCCATTCAACACCGTTCCATAAATTATTAATTGCAGCGCGAAGTGCGATTTCTGTCGGATCGTTGCTATTGAAATACTGACGGGCTGTTAAAAGTCCCTGCATCATGTAAGAAGTCTCAACCAGATCCGCGCCATTATCATTATTACTAAAAGGCACTGTTGCACCTGTGGCGCCATTCATCCAGTGCGGAAAGGCACCGTGATATCTTTGCGCCTTATTTGTCAGGAAATTTACAATCGTGTCTATGCGGGAAAGAGCCTGGGCATGTGAAATGAAATTTCTTTGTGCACCAACGATGAGTGCCATAATGCCAAATCCGCTTCCACCGGTGGTAACTACATCACCGGATGAATTTCTTTCTCTGGCAAGTCCCGACACAGGATGACCGAAGTCGTAAAAATATTTTAATGTTTGTTGCTCTATAAGCGTCAGCAATGCGCTATCGGTAAGTTGGGGAAACTTAGCGGTTGAATCAATGGAGGTAATCAGATTCAGTTTAAGCCCTGATTGCAAAAGAGAATCTTTTGTTGACTGAAGGGGCCTGGCTATAATCAGCGTATAACCGGAAATCGGTGTAAGGGCCGAAGAGGGTGTAATATTTAAAGTACTATCGTTGTCATATGTATAGGTGGCTGGAACAGCTGAGCCACCGGTAACAGCAAATGTAACGCCAGCTGCAACAGAGTTTTTATCGATTAGTCCGCCGGTAAATGAAATTTTTACTACAGGAGTTTTATTCAGATTATAGTAATTGTTTCCGTCGTTGACGCCGTTTACTGTATAGGTTTTAATATTAAAAGGCGAGCCGCCACCGGAAGGAGGAGCAGGAGGGGTATCATTTTTATTACACGAACAAATAACAAGGAGCAAAAAGGCGAAACCGGAAATTGCTTTTTTCATGTAAATGATTCAGAAATAATAAAAATAAAAGGAGGTTGCATAAACATGCAACCTCCTGGGAAAAACTCGTGTTAGAATCCTGCTTTTTCCAGGATATACAGTGAGCGAACATCTGTAGAATTCAAAGCTGAGCTATAAATTCTGAGATTGTCCATTGCACCCTGCAAGTAACCTGCCCACGGCTGCGATCCAAATACCGTGCTGTTTAGAGAATTGTATGCCCAGCCACCGATGATGAAACCCTGAGGAGGATTTGCAAAATTGATATTGCCCATTGGGCCTGTTGTAGAATGTGTAGCATCGCCATTGAGAACCGTGAACGGCGTCAGGTCTGTACTTTTTGTCCAGGCAGATGCAGCGGCGATGAGTGTGCCATTTTCATACAGCGAATACTTGGAACTTCCTCCGTCATATGTCATAACAACCTGTGTCCATTTTCCAACAGCCGTATCTAGGAAGCCTTCCGGAATGATGCCCTTATAACCATCACCTGCATTGTTTCCTGTATTGTTAAATCCGGGATGTACCCTTACAGAATCTCCTGATACCGGAGTATATGGTTCGAATTCAAGTAGCAGTAAATTCGGATTATTACTGATCGAGTCATACATGGAAAAAAGTGCCTGAGTTCCGAAACCGGGAACAAATGTACCGTTGTCGCCTTTTACTGGTCCATTCAATTTAAACCACACCGACAGTGTATAACTCTTTATAGTTGCCAGTGCTCCGGCTGATGAAAAGGTTACAAACTGTTGTCCTGTGGAAGAATAAGCCTGGCCTTTTAGACCAGTTGTAAATGTTGCATTGTGATTTGTTCCTACCAATCCGCCTTTTACATCATTGAAAGAATTTTCAAAAGGCCAATAAGCAATCAGCGTACTGGGAGAAATTTCTGCGGAAGAATCATAGTTTCCCGGATTGGATGGACCAACGGGAACCACCGGCGGTGGCGGATTGTTGTTGCTGCTTTTACTACATGAACTGATCATACCGGATGCAATGACGAGAGCGCCCACTGCGAGTATGCTAAACTTTCGATTTACTTTTTTCATACGCTTGTTTTTTTTAGAATTGTTAGAAAAAGATTGAAAAGATTTTTATTACTATTTTTTAATAACCTGGATTTTGTGTCAGCTTACCTCCACTCAATGCAATCTGCACACCCGGGATAGGAAGTATTTCATTTTTACCTGGTGTGAAGTTTTTCCCGGCAGCAATCATTACCTGCGCGGCTCTTCCCTGCCTTACCAGATCAAAAAAACGGTCATGTTCCAACGCCAGCTCAACATGGCGTTCCTGCCATATCGCATTCCTTAAACTGGTCTGATCACCGGCAACAGTGTTTGGCAAACCTGCGCGACTCCTCACCAGATTTAAATCTGCCTGTGCTGTGCCTGTCATATTTAACTCATTTGCGGCTTCTGCATTCATCAGCAGTACTTCTGCAAAGCGCAATAAATGAACATTTTTTTCTTTTCTGTCACGATTTCCAAAATATGGCTCAATATTATCATTCCGTTCACTGTGATAAGCTTTGTAGTTATAAGTGGAGTTTTGCACCTTCGACTGACTCGGTATTACAAAACCATCCCATAAGATGGCGCCGTACGGGGCATTGGGATCTGGGTTCAATGCTATGATGGTTGCATTTTTCCTGATGGTATCATTTGGTTCATAAGAATTAATCAATGTTTGGGATGGTGTACCAAAACCCCAGCCCAAATCACCCGTGGGATAATTGAATCCCGGGTTGTTCCATCCGCCGGCAAATGCGCGCGGACCCTGGCATTCTGAATACAATGGAATACCTGCATCGGTATTTCCGTAAGAACCCGTTTCTATTTCAAAAATAGATTCGATATTATTGTCGCCCACTGTCCTCCATAAAGTTCTGTAATCGGGTGCCAGCGCATAACCTTCCGTCATAACAGAATCGGTCAGATCTTTAACGGCCTGCCAGTTTTGTAAATACATATACACTTTTGCAAGCAATGTTTGAGCCGCTCCTTTTGTAATTCGTCCGGCAGGTGTATTGCCCCTCAGCGGGCAATTTGCAATGCTGTATTGCAGATCGGGAATTATTTCCGTATTGTAAACATCCTGCGCAGATGCACGTGTAACAAACGCCGGATTGGTATTAGCCGCTTGTGGACCATCGGGAATAACCGTTACGATGGGAACGCCGCCAAAAAACCGTACCAGATTAAAATAGTAATAAGCGCGAATAAAAAGAACCTCTCCCCTTAATCTCCTTGCTGTGGCACTGTCAATCGGAGCAACAGCGATTGCATTGATAGAATTATTTACACGGGAAATGGCAGCATAATGCCCACTCCAGACAGAATTGACAAAAGAGTTTCCACTTGTATAACTGAAATCATCAAATTGCCCTGCTGTAGATTGTTGATCCCCGGCGAAACTTCCTTTGTCGGCATCGTCCGACATGATATTCGTCGCGGAAATAAATGCAAATCCATGTGTATCGAATCCACCAAAAGGACCACCGGCGTCAGTATAGATTAAACTGCTGTAAGCCCCTGTAACAAGATTCGTAGCCACGTTGGGATCATTCTGTGGAGTAGACTGACCCTGAAGCGGAGCATCAAGAAAATTTTTACTGCATCCCATACTAAGCGTAAGGAGAATCAGCAGATATTTTGAAATTTTCATATGACTGTTCATTTTGTCCATTGAAAAGATTATAAGCCAAGATTTATCCCTACGGCAAACGTTTTAGTTGTCGGATACGGATTCAGTTCAATACCTGAGCTTGTGGGTGATCCGGGTAATTCAGATGAAAAGCCGCTGTATTTTTGAATGGTAACCGGATTTTGTGCTGTGAAAAATACCCTCAGACTGCTTATCACTTTTAGTTTCTGAATTACAGAAGGAGGGAGGGTGTAACCAAGGTTGATGTTGTTAATTCTGTAAAAATCTCCAGATTCTACAAAATAAGTTGAGGCAGGCAGGTTTCCGCTATTAGCCCTTGGTTCGGAATTTGTCGGATTTTTCTGCGTCCATCTGTCAGTTGCCGTTGATGCTTCTATATTGTCAAGGGCTGTTTGGCGAAGCGCTTTTTTACCATTATATATTTTGTTTCCAACATTTCCGTAGAAATCAATAGAGAAATCAAATGCTTTGTATGTAAAGCCCAGACTAAGACCGAAATAAAATTTCGGCTGATAGGAACCTGCAAACACTGAATCGAGTTTTCCGTCCGGAGTATATTCATATTTAAAATCACCAGGTTGGGCGTCCGATTGTAAAATCTTTCCGTTTTTATCCGTATAGGCGTTTATTTCTGCCTGGTTCTGAAAAACGCCCAGAACTTTCTGTACATAAAAACTACCAACCGGATGACCATTATCAGTTTTTGTTACATAAGGCTGATTAGCTCCTACCGGTCCGTCTATGTATGGCTGGCCACCATTAAGGCCTACCACATTATTGTTATTGTATGTAATGTTACCAGACACATAGTAGGAGAAACTGGAATTGATGGGCTCACTCCACCGCAATGAAACTTCAACACCCTGATTTTGTATACTCGCAGCGTTGGTCAGCACATAACTTGGCTGACTGCCAAGTGTAGATGGTACCACCACATTGATCAGCGCGTTATTATTTAATTTATTATAATAATTAATCTCCCCCGTTAATTTTTGTTTAAGTGTACTGAATTCTAACCCGATGTCTGTTTCTTCTACCTGCTCCCAGGTAAGATTCTGATCTTTCAACTGGGTAATGGCAACACCGCCCGACGCGGTACCACCGAAGAAGTAAGGTAAATTGGGAGTGAGCGTATTGGTAAATGACCCTGCAGGCACATTGTCATTTCCCACTTTACCCCAGCTACCCTTGATCTTCAACATATCAAATAATTTCTGATTCTGCATAAAATCTTCTTTCGTTACAATCCATCCAACTCCAATGGACGGAGAATAAGCCCAGCGATTTTGTGGAGGAAACAAAGAACTGCCATCTGCGCGAATTGTTGCTGTCAATAGATATCGGTCGTTATAACTGTAATTAACCCTGCCTATATATGAAAGTCTTGTCCAGTTATAAATATTAGCTGCAATGGTTGGCTGATCCTGCGGCCCGGTCTGTTGTGTTTGAGGATCTCCTTCCGGTATATACCAGAGATTGGGATTAGCCGGTACACTTTGCCTGTATGATGTATTATAATTGCTGTTTGCTTCTTCTGTTACGACGCCGGCTAAGACAGTCAGGTTGCTTTTACCGATCCGTTTGTTAAATGTGAGCGTGTTGTCCCAAAGCCAGTGAAATTTTTTAAGATTCCCAATGGTCAGATTACTTTTTGAATTGCTTTGATTACCTCCGCCTGTAAGGAAGGTAGTCGTATCGGCTGCAAATGCATAATTGTAGGTTCGGTTGTCAGGCACATCGAGGTCTCCAGACAACGCACTTCTGAAAGTCAGCCATGATAAGGGTTTAATTTCTACATATCCGGTTCCCTGGATGCGGTTGTCGTTGTTTCTGTTGTTGTTGTTTTCAATATCAAGAATCGGGTTACCCACATTCTGAAACACGGAAGTATTTCCATATCGGTTTCCAATTTTTGAAGGAATGGTTGGACTCGCCCGATAAGCGTCACTAAATGAGCTACCCACACCCTGATTCTGCGTGCCATTCGTACTATTGTAAGCCTGATTTACACTTTGTGTGACTGCGTTGGCATAGGATGCATTAAATCCAAATTTTGCTATTGAATTAATCTTATACTCATCATTCAACCGGAAAGTCCAGCGTTTATAACTATTGTCGATCACAATGCCCTGATCATTAACATAACCCGCGCTGAAGAGAAATTTATTATTTTCTGATCCGCCTGAAAGTGAAATGTTATGAGTCTGCTCAAAACCGTTTCTTAGAAATGAACTGAACCAGTCAGTCGAATATCCGGTCGGAGCAACGGTCGGTCCGAGCGATGCTTGTACGTAATCAATATATTGTTGTGAGTTGGCCATTTTCACCAGATTAGTGGCTGAACGCACCCCAAAATTTCCAAAGTAGTTCACTTTTATCTTTCCGGATACTCCCTGTTTCGTAGTGATAATAATTACACCATTGGCAGCACGCACACCATAAATTGCTTCGGAAGATGCATCCTTCAATACAGTTAAGTCGACGATATCGGAGGTGTTGATATTGGTAATGTCATTGGTGAGAATGCCATCCACTACATAAAGCGGATCAGCACCGGAAAGCATGGTCCCCACACCACGGATTCTTACCACAGGCAATGCACCTGGCTGTCCTGCTGTAATAATTTGAACACCTGCCATCTTTCCTTGCAGCGCCTGAGTTGCAGTTGTTACAGGCTGTTTCACCAACTCCGCACCTTTCACCGAGGCGGTGGCGCCGGTGATATCCAGCTTTCTCTGTGTGCCATAACCTACCACAACCACCTGGTCCATAATTTTCGCGGACTGAGTGAGTTTTACATTCATCGTAGCCGTCACCGCCAGCTCCTGAGTAGTGTATCCTACATAAGAAATAACCAGTGTGGCATTTTCCGGAGTTGTAATAGAGAAATTTCCGTTTTGATCAGTGGTTGTACCGTTTGTCTTTCCTTTAAGTGTTACGGACACACCGGACAATGGCTCATTATTTTCGTTGGTTATTTTTCCAGTGACCTGAATGTCCTGAGCAACTTCTGTTGAACTGACCACAATCAGTTTATTCTCCAGCATCTTAAACTGAAGACCCGTTCCCGAGAAAATATTATTCAATACCTGCGAGATATCCGCATTGTCTACATCTACATCCACCACTTTATGAATTCCGTTCAGCCGGCTGTTGAATAAAAAATGATAACCGCTTTCCTTTTCGATGGTCGACAATACCTGGGTGATTTCTGCATTTTTCATGTGAATGGATACCAGCGGTTGCCCGCTTGCATTCGCAGAAAGCCATAACAGCGTAACAAAAACCAGCAGGAAATTTCCTTTCATATAGGATGAAATTTTCATTTTGACTGTATTGAGTGATCGCCCGTAGCATTATTTATAAAAACCTGGTTGCCTCTTATCTCATAGGTGAAATCTTCTGTCGACGCTTCCGCTGTCAGCTTCAGCGCATCGAGTGCCTGCGACACCGTTTCATTTTGAAAACTTCCGGTGAAATGAATCGTATCCAGCGATACATCCGATACCTGGAATGAAACCCCGTATTTTCTTTCGAGGTTCTTCAGCAACTCGTGAAAAGACATGTCATTAAAATAAAGCCGGTTCTGCATCCATCCGGTTTCCGCAATCACACTGTCGGCACCCACCTTACTCAGATGCTGAATGCGTATCAATGGTTGAGCAACCACCGCCGGGGCATTATTATTGGGAACGGCCTCCGTTTTATCAATCACCAGTTTCTGATTCGGCTTGAGAATTATTTTTTTGGAAGGCTGTGCAGTGAAACTGACTTCTATGCTGCCCCTGATCAGGCTCGTCTCAATGGTTTTTTCTCCGGGGTAAGATTTCACATTGAAAGCAGTACCCAGTACTTTGATATTTATTTTTCCCGTGTGAATGATGAAAGGTTTTTTTGCATTCTTCACCACATCGAAATATCCTTCGCCGCTCAGTGTCACTTCCCGTAAGCTGGACCCATAGAGAGAATCATAGGTAAGGCGACTGCCTGCATTGAGCCAGACCGTACTGCCATCCGGCAGCAGCAGGTTGGTTTTGGAACCATTTCGTGTAACGAATTCCAATATCGGTTTCTGAACAACTGTTGTGGTATTCGGAATATTTAAATAGAGGAAACCAAGAAAAAGAAGAATGAAACCGCAGATAACCAGAGAAGTGATTTTCCATTTTTCAAAGCGTCCCGGTGAATCGGGAAATTCATCGCGGTAGGCCTCTGGCGGCGGGTTGCCCATATCGATCCGGAGATCGTGCATCCTTTCCATATGCTTCTGAAAAGCAGTCTCCGGATGACCAGTTTCCGGCTCCGATGCTTTCTTCCACATATCATGCACCGCCTCAAGTGAGTAATGCAGATCGGGATTTATGCGCAGGGCAGACTCCAGCTCTTTGAGCTCAGTAGGCGATGCTTCGCCTGCTAGCTTTTTAGCAATCAGATTCCATATGCGGTCCTGGTCCATACAATCGTTAGACTGACAGGACAGGCGTTTCGGGTTTTACCCCCAAAGCAACTTTAAAATAGTCTGGAAGTCTGGAGGGTCTGGAAGTCAGGAAGTCTGGAAGTCTGGAAGTCTGGAAGTCTGAAAGTCTGGAGGTCTGATTTAGTGTAAGCCCGCTATAACCGGGATGCTTCTTCCAATATCAAAATGAATGGCAGCGCTGATTTTTTTTAGTGCGATGGAGAGCTGGTTTTCGATGGTTTTTTCTGATACCTGCAATATCTCGGCGGCTTCACGGTATTTAAATCCATATTCCTTTACCAGCTTGAAAGATAGTTTACAGCGTGGCGGCAGTTCTTCCACCACCTGATGAATCAGCCGCAGCATCTCTGCGCTGATCATACATTCTTCCGGATCCGGGGCCGTATGATAGAGGTTATTTTTGTAATCGTCGATGCTTACGTGATGCTGACGTTTTTGTTTTTCGAGCTGATTGATGCTCAGGTGACGGGCAGCCACGAAACAATACACGCGCAAATTTTGAATTTCTTCCAGGGTTTTTCTTTTCTCCCAGATTTTAATAAAAAGATCGGAAACGATTTCTTCTGAAGATTGGGGCGATTTGAGAATGCCCCGGACGAACTGAAACAGCGCGGGATAAAAACTAACAAACAGTTCTTTATAGGCAAGCTGGTCATCAAACCGGCTTATCCTGTTTTGCAGGTATAATATTCTGGAGGCAGCAATCGTCGACATGATCAACCCTTTTAAGCAAGCAGTAACAAGTTAGCAATTATATTGATTGACCGCATATTGGATTTATTTGCTGCTTCTAAAGGGATTGAACCCGGAATATTTTAATTCTGACCGCGAAATCTATATTTTTGCAGCTGCCTGAAAAGGCGGGACCCTTAGCTCAGCTGGTTAGAGCATCTGACTCATAATCAGAGGGTCGCTGGTTCAAGCCCAGCAGGGTCCACCTGAAAATCAAGCACTTATGAAGTAATATTTGTAGGTGCTTTTTCATTTGCATACAATTTACATACAAATGCTTAATTACGGCACACTAGAAGAAGAGTTCAGTTTACTCAATGAAGATTTGCATAATATTGAAGCACATCCAGAGATTGCTGCTAAGGATCCCCGTCAGGTTGTCGAACAATTAGTCCATACTGGACTATTCTCCGAAGACTTAGAAAACACCAAAGAATATTTAATTCATCATATCGATCGAATTGATCGGATCACTCAAGATGTACCTCTAATTATCCAAAATTTGGTAGTAGAGGATAATACGCCTTCTCTCTTCGAAATTCTCAATGGCGCCCCCCCTGGAATTAAGCCCGGCGAATTTAAAACGCAGTTGCAAATCAACATTTTAGGAAATCTGGCTTATTATAAAAAACATCTTTCAGACTTTTTAGAGGACGTCGAGACTAAGCTTGTTTTGAAATCAAAGGATAAAGTGGCAGCTGCCGGATTTAAGATAAAGCTGAATCTAACTAATGAGCAGATTGCGAACTTATTCATCAGTATGTTAGAAGCAGGTGTAATTGCTAGTAAAAAGTCAGACGGATCTGACCTCACTCAAAAGGATTTGGCGAACTTTATAGGCAAAAATTTCTCATCGCAAACGAAGCAAAATATAAGCATAGCCAACTTAGAAAATAGTTTTGCTTCTACCAAAAGGGCAAGCCTCCCTTCAATTAAAAATGAATTAAAAAAAGTCGCATCCGCTGCATCTTAGTGCTAATCAAAAAGATATAAGTAAAATCCGCCTCTTTTCTTCTCTTTCAGTCAAGGGTAGTCAAGGTTACTACCTCTTTGTAATTACTATGTTGCAGACAGATCAGATAAAAATGTTTGATCGCGTTCAAGATGTCTCATTTATTGGAGCAGAAATTAATTGAAATCAGGGATATTCTCACCAAAATGGAGTGGGAACATAAAAATGTTTTGAGCCTTAACCAAGCTGCTCAGTACATGGATATTTCCAAATCATTTTTATATAAGCTCACTTGTAAAAGGGAGATTCCCTTCAGTAAGCCAGGAGCAAAGGTGATTTTCTTCAAAAGAACGGATCTCGACGAATGGATGCTGGGAAGAAAGTTTCCATCAAAGAAGGAGCTTTCAATCATTCCTAACCAACGAAAAAAGGAGGTATTACTATCAAATTGATTGGCGGTAATTAAAGATTGTTACCTCCTTATGGATCATCGAGCCTTGATTATATCTAGCGAAAGGCAGGAGATATACGAACAGGAGATGGTAATTAAAAAGATACTAAACTGGTGTACAGGCTATATCAGTACTATCTAAGATCTGTCCATAACTGAACGCCGTGAGCCGATGGATACACCCGATGGGTAGGCTCTTTAGCACTTATGGACCGAGATCCAATGACATAACAATCACTACAAGTCGCCACCATGAGTTACAACGAAAGAGAACGAGATGTTTTGAACGGATGGGCAGACGTACTTAACAGGCCGGACTGGTCCGTCTTCGCCACATTCACCACAAACTACAGAACCACTAAGAGATCAGCTAGGCGAAAGATGGAACACCTCCAATCGAATCTATGCAGGGTACATGGTGGGGAAACGATAATGTTTTGGGTTGCCGAACCCTTTGTTGACCTATATCGCTTTCACACTCATGCATTAATTAAGATCAGTGCGCCACAGTGTGATCAAGTAGAGGCGATCAAAAATTCGTGGCATCAGGTATGTCGGCCATCAGGATCTTCCACACGCGGCTTATCATATGTTGTTAAATATGACTGTAAAGAAGGAGGGAGATTCTACATCGCAAAACATTTAAACAAGGAGAACGTGGATTATGACATATTCATTGGTCTTCCGACATAAATATTACAAAACCAAGAACGTCCATACAAAAACGTCCATATTTAAAATGTAAACATACCACAATGAAAAACACACAACCGATTATTACAGACAACATGAAACATGATAGAGTGTTTAACATCTCAATCAAAAAAAAATCAAAAGCAAGTACAGTATCGTGGATCTTCGATGACCAAGAGTCACTGACGAAAAGTACACGTATGATATTTACAACTCGCACAATTCAAGAATACGATGAGATTATGGATCATGTTGCAAGACGCGTATGGAAATCTCTGCAAAGAACAAAGACTACTCAGCCAGGTAAGTGACCAGCTCCGGAAGGTAGACACGATATGTTTGTTCGATTTGGAGACGGGGTCATTGGTAAACCTTGAGTAGCGAATTAATGTGAAATAAACTTTAACCGATAAAAAACGAGTAGGGCTGGGTGTTTTCACCCTGCTACTTGAGCCTGCCACTTCTAACTTAGCTACAATGAAAGATTTTACATATCAGTACGGAAACGAGTCAATGCAAGGCGGAGTAATCATCTATTTCAAGGATGGCTATAAGCGATACCGTGTAAATCCAGTTAAATCGGAAACACTGGTTATTGCACCTTGCGGTTTCAGACAAACAAACGGTAACCTTATATGGGTGCAAGAAATGAAACAAGGAGTAGTAGAGTATCCTATCTTCTTAGTACAATCTATTGGCGATGGTATAGAAAAGTGTGATTGGTGGGTAGATGACATTCCAATATAGGTACTATATTTGCTAAAAACCTTAGTAGAGTGCCTGACTACAAGATTACTATCCACATGAAGATGGCAAGAACTAAGACCGGCGTCCGATTCTATTCCTCATACGATATTAACTTCGTGAAAGCCTTAGTTGATCAACAAATTAGTGATACTATTGGCTGGTCGCGGGTAAAAGATGTTGAAGTCGAGATCGTATCATTTACGCCAATCAAAGGGAATAAAAAGTGAACATTGAGCTAATATAGTGGGGACGACTGCTTATCAAGTCATCAACAAATCATTCATATTGATAAGCAGGTACTAGAAAGCCTCCATTGTATTTCTTTCACAATATTTTGTACGCGTTGAGCGCCTTGTGGCCAAATGTTGCAACATTGGTTTTAAAAAACTCCACTTACTGAAACATAAATTTCTTTAACGTCGTCCAGTGGTATAGCAAATGAAGTATTACTACATGATCCGTATTCGTTGTACGGATCACCACAAGCTGCGATCTTGCCATAACCCCATATCTTCCATACTGTAGTAGGCATCTGTTCTAATGGTCCCCAACCTATCATTGATGCCTGAGCACCACCATGCCATGACCAGTTTATTTTAATTGTACAGAGCATCTTTGGAGCTACAATTATCGATTGATTGTGTGACAGATACTGTATTGTCCTATCAAAGAAGTCACCAATTTGCGGGTATGCAGTAAAGGTCTGGTAAGTACCATCAGGAGATGCTATTACACTTGTGAATGTTACCGAAAACACGTGTACAAATGATCCACTATCACTTCCATATTGATTATAGTGAATAGTTGTATCATTAGGATCGAGGAAATAACGCATGACCACACTGTCTGTTGCTGGGACCGGATACAGGGACTGATACCTGAGTACCGTGTCGTAGGTAACTACGGTATTAACCTTGATTATTGTGTCAGTAATAAACACCTTCATTATGTTGTTTATCGTATCACGTAAGTAGACAAGCTTGGTAACAGTATCGGGGACCGTGACAATCTTAGTATTGGTAACTGTATCATGCTGTACAACCGTTCGGACAGTTGTGTCAAACTTAGTTTGGATCAATGTATCATGTTGGATAATTGTCTTTACCTGAATAAGTGTATCGTGCAATCCTTTAGTCAAATACACTGTATCCAGATAGGTTCTAAAGAGTGTATCGGTAGTCGTTTTAATCAGAAACAGTGTATCCACCTTTACCTGCACTACCGTATCACTATGGTAATTGTTCTTGACGACAGTATCAGTACGAACAATGATAGTATGGAATGTATCCACTTTCAATTGAGTGAGATATACCGTATCATAGTTGTTATGGATAACGTCAATCTTCTTTGTGCAGGATGTGAACCAGGAAAGGGCTGAAATAGCCAAAATGGCTAAGATGAATTTCATGTTATAAGGTTTAGTGGTTGTGCTATCAGTTCTAATGGGTAGAAAAAAATAAGGACGGTAATGCGGAAGGGATATTTGATTGAAAGCCTGGTACTATACGTTACTGGGAAACAAGTTAATTCAATTGATTTGTTTATAGAACTATTTGATAGGGTCCGAAAGCGCCAGTAAACACTGTACTTGCTCCTTAATAAGATCAGCATAAGGCGATGCCTCCACGTTTCGTTTAGTTCTTTTATCCCAAAAGGAAACTCCCTTCAGACTTACGTTTCCTAACTTACTGTATTCTTCAATTGTGAGCTCATACGTATATAGCCGAGTTTGGCAGTCTCTTACGCCGGATTCCACATCTTCTTCCTTCAGTGCCCAAATTGGGCCTATAAAGTTCCCATCTGTCGATTGAAAAACAATTGAACGCGGAACGCATTCTTCTTTTGAAAAGCTGCCACTCACAGAATACTTACATTGAAGGAAGTGATACGGGAGCACTTTGGTGTTTGTATCAACAGTGAGCACTAACCGTAAGTCGTATTCATTTAACCCGTTTTCAAGATCTTCATTTAGATAAACTTTCTCAGGTTTGCAGATATATGTCGTGGAATGATGGCCTACCTGCTTTGTAAACGAGCATTGAGCAGATAGGTAATTGGTGGACAACGCCACTAACATTAGTATTATTAAACTCTTCACTTGTTAAGATTTAGGTGTTATTCGAATGGCTAAGCAAATTAATAAATATGGCGTCATAAAAGACGCCACTTGAATCATAAATTCAAGGCACTTTGCGACGGTGAAACACAGGGGCAATAGTCAATTCTGTGAAGCCCTCGGTACTCAGCTAAGGGCGGTACGTCAAAAACAAGGATTATCAATGCGAGAACTCGCATTGCAAGCGGATATGGAATATAGTCAGCTGTCCAAAATCGAAAGGGGTGTGATCAACACTACAGTGTCCTCACTCCAAACTTTGGCGGAAGCTATGAATGTTCCCATCAAGGATTTCTTCGATTTCAAGTTTCCAACCAAGAGGAGCTAAGTTGCATGATGCTAGTACATCCTAAAAGTAAATTGTAATCGTAAAGAGGCTGTGCAAAAGTGCCTGATTGTTCACAACGAAGAATAGTTCATCTCGGTCATTTGACTGGATTTCATCCACATATACCCAGGCATTTGTCATGTTGTTAAGCACTCGAAGGGGCATATATAGCTGCCTTATAAGTCCCTGAGGGTTGATGACTAGCAAGATATTTGGCCTATAGTACTGGTATTTCATCTTTGAATGTTTTATGAGCGTTTAATGCAAATGAGTACCGGAAGATGGAGCATGGATCATTAGTCAAGAGATAGAAAAAGGGCGAAGGAAGTCCTTCGCCCTTTACGGAACTCAATACTGAACAATACTCCTCAACTGATCAACTTCACTCAGGAAGTGGGTCTCCTCGGCAGTATGAGTTTGCTTAGTTTCCGGGGGTAAATAGGTGTAGGTGTGGGAAAGGGTGATTTCCTCGTTAGAGCCAGGGACCTTGTAGGTAAAGGGCTGACACGGTACTCTTCCAAGAGTACCAGGTAGTGTATGGCCGATAAACGCCTGAGCAGTCTCAGCATTAAATGTGGTGCTTAGAAAGCACTTCCTGGCGGTAGCGTAGAACTTACCGGTATTCTGGGATTGGACCATCTCCAGGTCTCCCATTAGTTCAAGCGAAATGAATTCTCCTTTTTCACCTTTTCTGAGGTGATAATTAATTACTCTTACCATTTTAAATTGATTTTTAAGTTACTTGGCGGTGGGTCTCCATCGCAAGACTTCGGAGGGGACTTCCGATCGAGGTACCTACTCGCAGGCGCGATCGACCTAAAATTTTAGAAAAAATTTTCTAGGTTGTGAATTTTCCGATTCGCTTGAAAGAATTCTGTGAATTTAACCTCCTAAAATGGGTCTTGAACGTGCAATTATGTCCAGATTAAACCTCTTTCGGTACTCAAAATCATCAGTAACCCGAGGCAGTAACCTCATAGAGATAATGAGATAAAAAGAATTAGAAACTATAGCGATAGAAAAAAGGTTGCTATAGGAACCTGTCATATGTGGTACGTCGAAAGTCCGACGAACTAGATGCTATTAGTATATTATACAAGAAACCTTTTTCTGAAAGTCAATGCAGGCAAGCGTTACGTCAAATTTTGCTTACAAGAATTCTGCATGCTCACGGTGAATTATGTAGAATTTCTGCATAGTATGCTTAAATTTGTAAAAACAAATTAATGATAACCAAATCGATCAATCCATTTCTTAGCACCTTAAGAGTTCCCTATATAGAGTACGTTACCGATCGTGACTTTATTGGTGAAAATAAAGAAGTCCAATATTATGGATATGAAGTCGAATCAGAAAAGCATTTTCGAGTATATAGCTCAGTTATCATAAAAGAGTTCCTATTTAAAAAACTTACCATTTACGCTCGGGATCTATTGTCCGCCATACAGCATTTCACTAACACTGATTACTTACATGTAATAATAAGTTTTGAAAAGGTGAAGGAACTATATGGTAATCAAAAGGTATCGAGAAGAAGATATGATGATACAATAAGGGAACTGGTAAGGAATGCTGTGATCGACTATAAAGACAAAGCGCACAACCAATACTGGTATAATCCAGCCTATTTTGCACCCGGGAGTAGGCTTTCACTATTTGAGCAATGCAAATTTAAAGTTAAAACAGAACGC
>Ga0206961_1036_pt1 | contig 36066 bp, 38 predicted proteins | sample Alteio_BWOrgHeat_30_FD_153238 | JGI IMG/M metagenome (GOLD analysis project Ga0206961, IMG submission 153238) | Enriched cells from forest soil in Barre Woods Harvard Forest LTER site, Petersham, Massachusetts, United States -... | ecosystem: Environmental > Terrestrial > Soil > Temperate forest >...
CTTCCCGGTCGAAGGTAGGAGGTCGCCTACGGCGGTGATGTCGATTTCCACCTTGTCGCTGACGTGAAGAAACAGGGTGCTGGGGTTCTTCAAACCCCAGTCGATGTAGGGGATGACGATGTGGGTTTTGGCACTGACCTGTTCTCCACTCACCTGCACTGGCACGGTCAAAATCAGGGGGTGGTCTGCACCGTGTAACCGGAAGATGCCGTCGAGTCTTACGTCGGAAGCGCCTTGTGCGGGGGCTTTTCCTGAGAATCCCGTTGGGGTGAAGGTGATTTCCGGAAAACGCTGGCTTTCAAGAATGTCCTTGTGCATCTTTCGGTCACGGCCGTCATTGCCGCTGTTTCCGCTGGTCGCATCTACCACGATCAAGCCGGAAGCGGTTCCGGTTTGTGGATTGAAGTGAACACTGCCGCTCTTGAGGACGAATGTTCCGTGAACCGTGTGCAAGGTCGCGCCTAGAGTGAACTCGATGGTGCTCTTGGCAGTGTCGAGCGCGAGAGTCAACTCCTGCGCGTGGAGGGCTGGAGCGGTGAGTGCAACAACTACGATCACGATCGCGAGGCGAGCCAGGCGGGGCATTTTTCAATTATAGATTGCGAATCTGGCCTAATTGTCAGCGCGGGAAGTGGTAATAGACATCCTGCTTGGAAGGAATCGGAACGCCGTTCTTGGTTGCGGGAGTGAAATGCCATTTTTCCAGCGCCGCCATGACCCTCTCGTCAACGGCAGGCCCTAGGCTATGCAGCACGATTTTCTGGACGATGATTCCCTGCTCATCAATTGTGACTTCGACGACTACGTCCCCTTGGAGACTGGCGGCGTCGGAGCCAAATACTGGATCGGGAGAAAACACCGGCAGCGCTGGACGAATCTCGGGACCGATGGAGGTGCCGTAGGAAAGGGAGCCGTATGGAGACCCCGCTGCGGGGCCTTCGGGCCGGTTGGCAGCGAATTCGTTGCCTGACTCTCGCTTGGGCGCAGGCGGTTCCATTTGGTGGGTCTTGCCGTTCTTGGGCGGTCGTTGCCAAGTGAGGTGCAGATTCGGTTTTTCCTGGGTTACTCCGGACTCACCCCCGAAATAAATGCGGGTCAGTAAATCGCCGGCTTGGCCCTTGGTTACTGAAGCGGGTGCGACGAAGATGGGCGCGGGCGAGTGCAGCAGCCAGCCCATGAACAGGAAATGCGCCGCCAGGGAAAGTCCCAGCGACCAAGCCTGGCGCTGCGATACGGGATGAAGTTGCGTGAACATCGAACTACCGCTCTTGTTTAGTTTAACTCTCTTTACTGGGACTCGGAGGGCACAAATCGGGCTAGCTGGCGCCGCCCGTTAATACTTTAGTAACCCCTGTGATTGCACCTTTTTTGCTGCAATTTAACATGGCTGAAATATTCTCCAACTATGATTTAGAGCAGATAGGTGTGCGGAGGAATGGCAGTGGCTTCACCGAGATCGCGCTTTGCTCTACCGCTGCAAGTGGCGGCGGTGTGCTATCGGCGCACTGGGCAATCGATTGAGTTCCTGCTGGTGAATACCAATGGGGGCGGTAAGTGGACGTTCCCCAAAGGCGATCCAGAGCCTGCGATGTCACACAGTCAGGCGGCGGAGCGCGAAGCCTGGGAAGAAGCCGGCGTCCGCGGCCGCATCGAGTCGCGCCACTTTCATCTCTATTTACATTCCAAGGGCGTGTTCTGGAAGCCGCCGGGAGTGCGCGAGTTTGTGATCAAAGCCTTCCTGATGGAAGTGGAGCAGACCGAAACTTCGCACGAACCCGAGCGCAATCCCACATGGTTCAGCCCTGAAGAGGCCAAGAAAACTTTGGCCAAAGGCCGTGAAGTGAAGTACGCGCGGGAGATGCAAGCCGTGGTGGACCGGGCGTTGGCGCATATGGACTCGCTTAGAAAAGAATCCTTCGCGCATTAATACTTCCTACCCCTTAGAGACTACTTACAGGATTCCCTGTATAGAAAGTTATGTTCGGTACCGTACATAATGCGCCATGCCCTCCCAGCCTGAAGATCGTATTAATGCATTGTGTGCCCGAGTCACTGCGGCCACCGACGACAACGAACTGAAAACAGCCCTGGCGGAACTCAGCACTGAACTCCGTGAGCACATTCAGCGAGTGCGAGACTTAGCCATTCCGCAGGTTCCTTTGCTCTTTCGAGACAAAGACGTCGCGTAGTGAATTTCTATGCAGCTGCGTAAGAGCACCCTTGCAAAGAACGCGCAAGGATGGCTCATCCGTCAGTTGGGATGGGGCCGGCGATTCACATGACTAGCCTCAACAGCAACGGCGGCGGACAAGAGTGTCCGCCCCACACACTACCTTCCCCCACCCTACACATCCAGATCATTCTCATGAGACGATTGAAGCAGTCTCATGATTCAGCTTTCTTCTGCCGGAAAACGTTATGGTCACAAGCTCCTATTCGAGGGAGCGGACTGGATGATTACGCCTCGCGACCGGGTTGGGCTAGTGGGGGCGAACGGCACGGGGAAATCTACGCTGATGAAGATTCTGGCCGACATGGAGACCCTGGACTATGGCTCCCTCAGCGTGGCCAAGGGAATCAGCTTCGGGTATTTGCCCCAGGACGGGCTGGCGCTCTCCGGGCGTACCGTGTTTGCCGAGTGCATGTCGGTGTTCTCCAAGTTGCGGGCCATGGAACAGGAGATGGAAGACCTGACCGCAAGCATGTCGGAGCTTGATCATTCTTCCTCGGAATATACCCAGGTGGCGGAACGCTATCAGCGCATTGAGCATGAATTTCGCGCGCGTGATGGATATGCCATTGAGGCGCAGGTTGGCAGCGTGCTCATGGGCCTGGGATTCAGCAAGGAAGACTGGCATCGGCAGACGGAAGAATTTTCTGGTGGCTGGCAAATGCGCATTGCGCTGGCCAAGCTGCTGTTGCAGGAGCCGAACCTGCTGCTGCTCGACGAGCCGACGAACCATCTTGATCTGGAAGCGCGCAATTGGTTGGAAGATTATTTGACGAATTATCCGAATGCTTTTGTGCTGATTTCGCACGACCGTTATTTTCTCGATGTGACGGTCAACAAGATTGCGGAGATATGGAACAAGCGCATCCATCTTTATCCGGGCAACTACGACAAGTATCTGAGTTCGAAGACGCAGCGCACTGAGCAGCTTGAGGCGGCGTACCGCAATCAGAGGGAGCGGATTGATCAGTTGGAAGCGTTCATCAACCGCTTTCGCTATCAGGCGACCAAAGCCAAGCAGGTGCAGAGCCGTATCAAGGAACTGGAGAGAATCGAACGGATTGAGTTGCCGGAGGAGGAGAAGACGATCCACTTTTCGTTTCCTCAACCAAAGACCAGCGGGCGGATCGTGGCCGAGTTCAATGGAGTGGCGAAATCGTACGGGCAGAAGCAGGTGTTTAGCAATGTCAACTTCATGATTGAGCGTGGCGACCGCATCGCACTGGTGGGTGTGAATGGCGCGGGCAAGTCAACATTGATCAAACTGCTGGCTGGCGCGGAGCCGCTGTCCGCGGGCGAGTACAAGCTGGGACACAACGTGCAGGCCGATTACTTTGCGCAGGACCAGTACAAAGAATTGGATCCGGATGCGCGTATTTTGGAGGACCTGGGCGAGCTTTCTCCACGTTCGACGCAAACCGAGTTGCGCAGCCTGCTCGGATGTTTTCTGTTTTCCGGCGACGATGTTTTCAAACGGATTGGCGTGCTCTCCGGCGGTGAGCGGAATCGTTACGCGATGCTCCGCATGCTGCTGCATCCGGCAAATTTCGTGCTGCTGGATGAGCCGACCAACCATCTGGACATGCGTGCGAAAGACGTTTTACTGGCGGCGCTGATGGATTACACGGGTACCGTCGTGTTCGTATCGCATGACCGCTACTTCATTGACAAGCTGGCTACGCGGGTTTTCGAAGTGGGCGATGGCCAGGTCAGCGTCTATCCGGGGAACTATGAGGATTACCGCTGGCGAAAAGAAGGCGGGGCGGAGAAGTTGCAGGAAAAGGTCAGCCGTTTAGCAGTTAGTACGCAGCCGGGCAATGGCAACAAGAGTGAGGCTCCTCTAGTTTCTGACGAGGGCAAATCAAAGCGGCTGAATCCGATCAAACGTAAGCAGATGGAAGAACGGGTCAAGGAGCTTGAGGGCGAGATTTCACAGACGGAAACTGCGATCGCAGCGTGTGAAGCAGGGCTACAAAACTTCGTCAGCGCGGATGAGACAACCCGACTGACGCAAGAGTTAGCCGCGCACCGCGCGAAGCTGCAAGGGTTTTTGGTGGAGTGGGAAGAGTTAGGGCAGACTCTGGAAGCGTAAAGTCACGAATTGGTATCGTTTTAAATCAGCGGAAAAAATTAGGGTGACCGGTTTGGTCACCCTGAGTACTGTTAGTGCCTAGGCTGTTAGTAGCGGAAGAGTAGTCCCGTGGAGATTCGCATGTTGTTGTTGTCGCTGACTCCATTGGAGTGCAGTGAAAGCCAGTCGAACTGGATGGCACGGAAGGCGATGCGCCGGGTGGCCTTTACATCCACACCGCCGCCAAACATCATGGCAAATCCGCTGCCGGAGCCCGAAAGGCCACTAAATGCGACCGAGCTATGGGAACCGCCCGCCAGGAAATGAGCGAACGGGGTGAAGGTCGGGTTGTGCCGCCAGGAGACGACTGGTCCAAAGGTGTAAGTGTAGTCATTGAAGCTCACACCGTTTTGAGTCTTGTAGGCGCCGCTGAAATCTGCCGCCACACCAAACCAACGGTTAAGATTTCCCGTGAGAGTTGTATCCCAGCCATTGGCGTTCAGGCCCCCGTCGAAACGGGTGTACTGATAGCCGCCAAATATTTCCGCCTTCGGGGTAGGACCGGACTCTTGCGCGAATGCTGCCAACGAGAATATTCCTAACAGAGCCAAACCAAGAAATTTACGCACTGAATGCACCCTCCAAATACTGAATTCGCACTCCCTCCGATCGGCGGGCAGGGAACCAGGCGAACTGAAGCGGCCTGGCTGAGGTCAGAGTGCCAGACACAGTGGAATCCATTATGGGAATCGGGGCAAGTGACTGAAGACAAAAGGCCCCCTAGGACTTTGGTAACGACTATCCGCCAGATCGCAGCGGTTGCAACTCAGGCGTGCGCCGGTGGAGAATGGGAGCGTTGGGCAAGCTGTCGCCCGGGCGGTGCCGGCGCAGAATCGGCCGATTCGCCCACGTAAGCTTAGCTTTCACATCTTGGAATTCATTGGTGTCAAGAACGTAGTCATCCCGGCTGGGGAGCAGCGTGGAAATCTCGGTCTGCACTCTCTGGATGCGCTCGTCCGTAGGCGGGTAGCTGGCGAACGCGAGGGCGATCTGCTCGTGGAGCGGAACCTTGGCGGCTCTAGGCGAGGCCTTGGCAAAGCGCGCCCGCATCTGAGTCTCTTTGCTGTGCAGCTTTTCCAGGGCCTCAACGAATGCCTGAGGATCGTAGCCTGCTGCGTATTGATATTCGACTCCGAGCAAGTCGGCTTCAATTTCAGCGTTGCGGCTGAATTTTTTCAGGGTCAGTGGGCCGATAAGCTTTGTTCCCAGCCCGGCGGGACCAAGATAGGCGAATGGAATCGAGAGCAGGCTGAAGGCGTATTTCCGAGTGGCGAAACGGGTTGCGTGGCGTGCCGCAACATGCGCGATTTCATGTGCCATCAGGGCAGCAAGCTCTGCTTCGCTGTCCACTTCCATGATCAACCCCTTGTCAACATAGAGAAAGCCACCCGGCAATGCAAAGGTGTTCAAATCTGGCGAGTCAATGACCTTGATGATGAAGGGCATCTGAGCGTCGGATTTGTGGGCAATTTTTTGGCCTAGGCGGTTTATGTAGTCATTGATATCGGGGTCGGCGACGAAGGTGGTTTGGAGATCGATCGCCGCAGCCAACGCTTGTCCGAGCGTATGCTCTTTCTCGAGCGAGTAGAGATTCACGCCGTTGCCGATGCTGCGGTCCCCAATGCGGTCCACGTCGTACTTGCCAGATTTCTGTGTTTTCTCTGCAGACGTTGGCGCGGCCGAGGGGGCCGGAGATGACGGACATGGGCTTCGCTCAGCAGCGTCGGGCACAGAGAGAGAGGGGATCTCTGCAGCTCCCGCACACAGGCCGCCGAAGAGGAGGCTGGCCGTGCAGATCGCAAGCCATACGTAGTGGCGATTGACGTCCATCTGGGATGTGAAAACCTTTTCACTTCCGGACGAGTTTCTTGACTTCGATGACCGCGAGGACTGGCCGAGGACAAAGCAGCAATCAACGTTGCGGGGAACTGCTCCGGCTTCAACTTCTTGGAAAGACGGGCGATCGAATGCGGGAAGAGCCACTGATCCACCTCAACGCGAGGTCCCATACTTTTCTTGAGATCCCAAGCGTCGCAGTTCAGAGGGGCTCAGAGCACGGGTGAGTCCAAAGTGTCGGGTAGCGGGCGTGCTAGGCCTTGTAGTCAGCACCAGAGCGGGGTTTGGGGAGTTATTGGGTGGTCAACGCACATCTTCGGGGGGCAAAAAGTGAGCGTGGAGGCAGTCCGCCGTAGGGCACACCGCCCATGAGTTTCTAGCAATACAGTGATTGCTGCTTTTCCCAAATAGCGGCTGAGCTGCCTCTCCAGACTTTCTCGCCGACGGCCTTGTTCTTCCGTAACCTGCTCTATTACCAAAGACCGTGCGATAGTCAAATTGGCCCCTGGCCAAGATCTCATCCAGCCGCCTGCGGCAGCGCCGCGCGGACTTAAGGAAGGCCCAACCGATGTTGCAGCCCACGCAGAACGGCAGCCCACAGAAATTTACTTCGAACCCAACTCCTTATACTCCGCCGAAGAACGTGACTGTTCCCATGGAGCAGGCGACGATCGGGCGCTCGCTGGTAATCAAAGGCGAAGTCAGCGGATCCGAATCGCTCTATATTGATGGACGTGTAGAAGGCACCATTCGCCTGGAGGATAGCCGCTTGACCGTTGGGCGGAACGGAGTGGTGGTGGCCAATATCAGTGCCAAGGAAGTGGTCATCATGGGCACGGTGACGGGCAATATCCAGTGCACCGACCGGTTAGACATTCGAAGCGAAGGATCATTGATCGGAGACGTGGCCACGCCGCGTATCTGCGTTGAAGATGGTGCGATGGTAAAGGGCGCGGTGGAAGTGCGCCACGCCGACAAGGGCGCTGACAAGAAGCCCAGCGAAATTGAGAAGGTTGTGGAAGCACCCAAGGCGATGGCTGCGGCGGCTTCGGCCAGTCCGGCGCGGTCGGCAACCCTGACTCCAGGCAGCAAAGTAATGTACAACGAATCGAATTGAGCAGGGCAGAAAGTTTAGGGCACTGAGGATGCATCCTCAGTGCCCTTTTTGTTTGCAGTTCCCGCAAGCAGGTTCCCTTCGACAAGCTCAGGGCAGGCTCTCGACTTCGCTCGGATGACAGAGCGTTGGCCGGGTGCTTCTTTGTGTCACTTCTTGTCAGTTTCGTTCGGCACCAGGTTGAGCGAGGCCGAGTTCATGCAATAGCGTGTGCCGGTCGGGCGCGGGCCGTCGGGGAACACGTGTCCAAGATGGGCATTGCAGCGGGCGCAACGCGCCTCGGTTCGGGTCATGCCGTAGCTGCTGTCGGTTTCTTCGGCAACTGCGGCCTTGTCAATGGGCTGGAAGAAGCTGGGCCAGCCTGTGCCTGAATCGAACTTGGTTTCCGAACTGAACAGCGGCTGTCCGCAGCAGACACAGGCGTAAGTGCCAGCATCTTTCGTCTTCCAGTACTTGCCGGTGAAGGCAGGCTCGGTCCCAGCCTTGCGGGCGACCATGTATTGCTCGGGAGAAAGCTGCTTCTTCCACTCTTCTTCAGACTTCATGACTTTGTCGGGCATAAGTGCTCCTTATGAATTCTCTTATTTAGATTATCGCCTGCTCGGAAAGTTACGATGCATGGACAGCAAACCTTTTACCACAGGGGACACTGGGTCTTACAACCGCTCTTGGGGTCTCAGATTTCTCTGTGTCTCTGTGGTGAATTGCACCCCAAAAACTCTTGACTTCGCTTTTCGTTCGCTTACAATTGGACTATGGCGATAACACGCAGACAACGGCAAGTGTACGACTTCATTTCGGAGTTTGTGCAGAAGCATAGTTACTCACCGTCGTTTGAGGAAATCGGCGAAGGTCTCGGTCTGAGTTCGCTGGCCACCGTGCACAAACATATTTCGAACCTGGAGAAAAAAGGGCTGCTCACGCGCGACTACAATCGCAGCCGCTCCATTGATCTGCTTCCACCCAAAGGCCGGCTTAAGCAAGCAATGTCGGTAAACACCACCATGGTGTTACCGCTAATGGGGAGGATCGCTGCGGGCCAGCCCATTGAAGCGGTACAGAACCCGGAAACCATTTCTCTCGCCGACTTCGTGCGCTCGAAAGAAGTGTTTGTGCTTGAAGTGCGCGGCGACTCTATGCAGGACGAACACATTTTGAGCGGGGACTATGTACTGATTGAGAAGGCGAAAACCGCTCACAATGGCGAAATCGTCGTCGCATTGGTCGAAGGAACTGACGCTACGCTAAAGCGCTTTTATCGCGAGGGCGACAGCATCCGGCTGCAACCGTCCAACGCGGCCATGAAGCCGATCATTGTGCCGGCAGCTGCGGTTGAGCTGCAGGGGAGAGTGATTGGAGTGTTGAGGAAGTATTGAGAAACCAGCACTTAGCATTTGGCATTTAGCACTTAGTCAGACCAGGTCGTGCCCGGAGCAAACGAAAAGGTTCTCTGGAAGAAAAAGAAATGCCCGGGTTGCCCACCCGGGCTGAAGCTAAGTGCTAAGGGCCAAATGCTAAGTGCTGAATCTCACGCCAGATGCTTGTCCAGTGCCTTTTGGATAGTTTCTTTGGGGACAAAGCCGACGATCTGCTCTTTCACTTCTCCACCCTTAAATACCAGTAACGTCGGGATGCCGCGGACGCCGTAACGCATAGGAGTGGCGCTGTTGTGGTCCACGTCCATTTTGCCGATTTTCACTTTGCCCTGGTAGTCCTTGGCCAGCTCTTCCACGATGGGGGCAATGGCACGGCACGGTCCGCACCAGGTCGCCCAGAAGTCCACTAAGACCGGGGTCTCAGACTTGAGAACATCCTGGTCGAAATTCGCGTCCGTCACTTCCAGTATTCCATTCCCTGCCATAATTCCCTCCGTAGGCACGGCCGACGCCGAACCCGGAAACAGTATAAAAGCCCACCTCTCGATGGGCCAATGTCATCGTAACACTTATATTGGATGCGCAAGGGTGCTGGAAGTCGCATGGGATCCATGGTGAGGGCAAGTAGTTCCAGATGAGTAGCGGACTTCGCCAGGACGGTTAAGTTGCCAAGCATCGAAATGAACGTCGGGCTTGATACACTCCTTCGCGGCTTGGGTTGAATAGCCTGTGACGCAATCGGCACGTACTGGAAGGGGTTCCCATGAATGGTTGCGGAGCAAAATGCGACTGCGTTGCGCAGGACAAATGAGGCTGGTTGCGGGGTAAATTCGGGGCAAATAAAAACGTCCTGAACTTTTCAGCTCAGGACGCCCTCGGCAGCCCTCCCCCAGAACTGCCAAACTACAACTGGATCGTATCGTGGAGCGGATGTGGTGTAAACATCACTTTGGTAATCCGTAAATTGTTAGGAAGTAACCCATTTACGCCATTCTGGTAACGCGATAATATCGCCGTTTCAGGCGCCAATTTATTGGGGGAGAAAGGGGTAAGAAGTAGGTGATTTTAACGGTCGGTGATTACTTGATTCGAGCCGGGATTCATGCACAGGGACGGAGCGCCGGCCTTATTTTTTCTGCCAGCTTTGGCCGGCATCGGCGGTAGTCCATACATCACCATCAGCTGTAGTGAGCTTGCCGCGAGAGCGGTCGGTAAATTCGATGCCGATGATGTCGTCTGCCAGCGTTTCGTCGCCTGACGTGGGTATGATCCGCGTCCAATGTTGACCTGCATCCGAAGAGTGGTACAGAGCAGATGGAGATCCTCCCACCCAAATCTCCAGGCCGTTTGCCGCTAATGCGCGAAATTGCGCGCGGGTGGCAACAGTGATGGTGTGCCATGTCTGGCCCGAGTCGAGTGAACGCTGCAGAGTGCCGTCGGAGTTGAGGGTCCAGCGGGGCAAGGCGTTCGTAGCGGGTAAGTTTTGTTCCGCGGGTAGGGCGGAGTGGGCGAGGGCCTCGGCCTTATCGTCTTGCTGCTGCGGGGTCGCTTCTTTGGCGCGGCCCGGGACAATTTCAGTCATCGCTGTTCGTGAAGCGGGATGGGCCGCGGCGGCAGTGCCAGCCGGCGGTTTCATGATCGCAATATTCGCCGGCGCCGAAACTGCCGATCGAACCGCGGGAAGCTCAATTCTGGATTCCTGTCGCGTCTCCTGCAACTGACGGAAAGTAACAGCCGTACCGACGACGACCACGCAGGCGGCTAGGGCTCCCCAGCGCAAGAACGGCCAAGCGAACCACCTTGCACTAGGAGGCACTGCCGCAGCCGCACCGACCGGATTGGGCAGTGCGGCCGTTAGCGCCACAACGCCGCGGCAGCCTGTACAAATTGATAAATGTTTCAGGAGTTGAATCTGCTCGTGCTGGGGCAACATTTTCTCGGCGAATCCGGCGAGGAGATTGGCATCGGGATGGTCAGGAGGCTCGGCCATCGCCTGCATTCGCCGTCCCACGATTTTGGGTATATCCGCCATTGCTGGTCTAGCTAGGTCTCCGCTTCTGCATCTGCTTTCTTCTTGTTGAACGCTGCTCCCGGTTTTTCTTGCGTCAGACGGCTGCGAATATTAACACGAAGGTCTCGGACGTCCACCTGCAGGGACTCCTGGGCCTCGCGGCGTCCCATGCCGCGGCGGGAAAGTGCCGCCAAGATCTGCTTACGCAGGGACTTAGCCAGCTTATCCAGCTTGCGGCTGATGGTGGATTCATGCACTCCCAGCGTGCGGGCTATCTGAGCCAGGGTCTGACCGTCCAGAAAATAGGAGGCCAAAATAAAGCGATCTTCGGACGCAATCGCAGCCAGCGCCTCGTCGGTTGCGCCTTCTACCCGGGGATCAACTCCCGGCAGCGGTTCCGCCTCTGGTGACGCGAACTGATGCCCGGCTTCGACTTCCTCATCCAGGCTGACCACGCGGCGGTGACGCCGATAGCGGTTGACATGTTCCTGCGCCATTACGGTGCGCAGCCAGCCTTCGAGTGATCCGCGGCCGGTGTAGGACGATAGCTTCGACACGCGGAGCCCGTCGCGGGTGGTCGTACCGTATAGGGCGGCGTAGATGGAGTCCGCCAGTTCGCGAGCGGACGAGCTTTCCTTGGTGATGTAGCCGGCAATGTCGTAAAGACGCTCGCGATACCGGGTCAGAAAAACTTCCCAGGCTCGATCCTGCCCAGCAGCACAAGCCCGCGCTAGTGCCAGTTCCTCCACTCGCAGCCCTTCGCACAGTTCGCGTACATCGTCCCTGGTGGCACTAGAGGGCAGGTATTTTGCGGCGATTTCCTGAAGGATGCTGGCGAACTGCTCGTGAGTCAAGCCCAACTCCTGGGCCAGACTTTTCTGATATAGCTGACTGACCAGAGTATGTAGCCCGGTAAACATTGTCGCTACGGATTGGATTTCGGGTCGAGTCATCTGGAAGCAGCCTAGGTGATGCTATCAATATTTAAGATGCAAAGCGCGCGGGATTTTGCAGGCACCGGAGCTTCTGCTCCAGCGATCAGAGTAACCCGATTCCCTCTGTGATGGTCGGGTAGGCAAGGACCGAGAGCAATTCGCGTTTCATTCGCGAAGTGTCTGCCACGCTAGAGGTCATCCCCGCTCTAACAATGTCACGGCTCAACAACGCTGGGGTGCGCAGGACGAGGGCTGCTGATTCGCAGCCGATACCAGCAATCTGGAACATCCATTCGGGGAGTCGCCAAGGCCTTGGGCATTGATAATGACTGGCCAGCAAGTCCAGCAATTCCTGGAGCGCCAGCGGTGCATCGTCACAAACTTGATAAATTCCTTCCACTCCGTCGCATTCAATTGGAACTTTCAGTGCTGCGAGAAAATCGGGCAGAGCGATCAGATGTGCCCATGTTGGCTTGTTCCAAATCGCCATAACGCGATGCTCCAGCATCCAGCGCGCAGCTTCGAAGAGTTTTATTCCAGCTCCATACACAATCCCGGCCCGAAACACAATCGGAGTCATCCCACCGTCGCGGCAGAATTGGCAAAGAAGTCTTTCGGCTTCAAGCCTGGTGCGGAAATGGATGACCTCTGGCTTGGCATCCAGCCGGCCCATGGCCGGATGCTCTGGGGTTGTCTCTCCCTCGACGTGCGGAAAGCTAACCAAAATGAATCGCCGAACTCCGCAGGCTCTAGCTGCACCCAAAAGGTTCCGCACATATTCCACGTTGGTTGTCGGAAGAAATCTTCCCGGCAGCGGAGCAAACAAAACCCCTGCGAGATAGACGATGCCGTCGATATCGTTACATGCACCTGCCAGGGTCTTCGGCTGCGCGAGGTCGGCCTGAACCATGGAAACATTCGGGTGGCTGAGCAGAGCGGAAGGCGCTGGCGTCTGGTGGATGAGCAAACGAAGGTGGTGGGTACTATCGAGAAGATGAGCCACCACATGGGAGCCAAGATTGCCTGCTGCGCCGGCAATCAGGATCCTCACAGGGCATTCTCATACCGAGCCATGAACGCTCGAAAATAAATCATGCCCCCCAGGTCGAACAACCCATGCGCAATCATGGGCACAATAAGGTTCTTGCTCCAGGCAAAAAACAAACCTAAGTAAACAGCCTGGAAAACGGACCAGAGACTGACAACTCGAATGTCCTTTTTGCCGAAGTGCGCCAGCATGAACAGCAAGGAAGCCGAGATGATGCCCAGCGCCTGTTGCACAAAACCGCGAAAAAACACCTCTTCCCCCAGAGCAGCCGTCACTCCGCCTAGAACAATTTGAGCTTCACTGACATGTGAGTACTGCCGGGCCAGAGAAAACGTGAGTTGCTGCGCGTATGACTTACCCTTCACAAGAGCATATCCACCCTGAACTAAGAACGTCCATAGCGTAAGGCAGATCGAGCCCGCCACTCCCTCGGCAATGGCTCTTGGGGTCGCGCGGATATTGAGTGGAAAACTGTAACGTCGCATCCCCCAGTAGCCCAATCCTCCCAATAGGAAGGTAACGGCTAACTCGAGGCTAAGGAATTTTTTGACGTAGAAGAGCATGCGTCCTGCCTTGGGTCACCAACTGCCCGCCGAATTGCGCCACCAGTTTACTGCTTAAGGTTGCCTTCAGGTAGTTTCGCGTTAGGATGAATGGGTCTTACAATTATTTGATCGTCTCAAGCGAGGGTCAACTCATGCAAACTTCTCGTCGAACATTGTCGTGCCTGGTCGTTCTCTTCATGGCGACGTTGTCCTTTGCCGCGGCGCCTGGCTATCACGTGATAAAGACCTACACCCTGGGTGGCGACGGCGGGTGGGACTACCTGAACCTCGACAGCTCCACGCGGCGCCTGTATATCTCGCGGGCGACGCACGTCATGGTGGTGGACGCCGACAGCGGTAAAGCGGTGGGTGACATCCCGGACACGCCGGGCGTCCACGGGATCGCGTTGGCGCAGGAACTGGGGCGCGGCTTCGTCAGTAATGGGCGGGAAGGTACGGTCACGATTTTTGATATTCAGACCCTGAAGCTGATCAGCAAGGTGAAAGTCGGCGATAATCCCGACGCGATTCTCTACGATCCGGCGACCAAGCGCGTTTTCACCTTCAACGGGCGCAGTCAGGACTCGACGGTGATAGACGCTGCGAAAGGGACTGTGCTGGGCACAATCAAACTCGAAGGCAAGCCGGAGTTCGCTGTCAGTGACGGCAAGGGCGAGGTTTTCGTCAACATTGAAGACAAGAGCCAGTTGGACGCAATTGACCCCAGCAAGATGGAAGTGAAATCACGCTGGCCGCTGGCGCCTTGCCAGGAACCCAGCGGCCTGGCCATGGACCGCAAGAACCGCCGCCTGTTTGCCGGTTGCGACAATAAGATGATGGCCGTAGTGGACGCCAACAGCGGCAAAGTGATTGCGACTCCCGCGATCGGAGACGGCGTGGACGCCAATGCATTCGATGAAAGCGCGGGTCTGGCATTCGCTTCGTGTGGCGAAGGGGTGCTCACCGTGGTACAAGAGGAATCCGCCACGAAGTTCAGTGTTGCTGAAAATGTGAAGACTCAGGAAGGCGCGCGCACTATGGCGTTGGACGAGAAGACGCACCAGGTGTTCCTGGTGACGGCCAAGTTCGGGCCACCCCCGGCAGCGACTCCTGAGAATCCCCATCCGCGGCACACCATTCTTCCGGATAGCTTTGTGGTGCTGGTGGTGGGGAAATAACCGAGTCCGCTGAATCAGACGCCCATGCGTGCGCTTCGTTCCGACAGAAGCACATCACGCCGGAATGGTGCAGACTGATTAGTATTCTTTTGATTCAGGGAAAACCTGATCGCGAGCTAAGTACTCTCCGCGGGCGCAAAAAATACCAGCACCACTAGTTCTTCGGCGATGTCATAGAAGCGGTGCGGCACGTTGGCGGCAACAAAGATTACGCTGCCGGCCCCGACTGCCTGGTCGTCGCTGCCAGCCCTCATCCGCGCTGATCCGCGGGCCACATAATACATTTCGTCTTCTCGGTGGGGCGATTGTGAGTCCGTACTTCCGGCAGGCAGGACGTAAACTCCGGCGCTCATGGCGGGAATGCGCAGGAACTCCAGGTAACGTTTTCCAGAGTGTTCGCGCCGCGTTTCGATCTCAGAGATATTAAGAAATTCTTGTTGCACCAGCGAGCCTCCGCTGTTCAGCATACATTACGGCGACGACATCTTGCTTTTGCAGAATCAGATTTCGAAAAACTTTTCGCAGAGCTGCCAAACGATAAAACTTTGATGACACGCTACAGTGTTTCTTGTAGATCAGCCGGGGCGAGAAGATTTTCTATCCAGGAGGCGAGATTTTTCTGTTCGTACGCTCGAGGGGTGGTGCATCTGCAGAGAATACAAGCGGTTAGGAAGTGGCCCTTTTCTTGCACTGGATAAACATGCCAGCTTCGTGATCTTCACATACTTGAGGAGCGCTAATGAAATTCGATATGAAAGTAAAGACGAGCCTTGCTGCAGTAGGCCTGCTGGTTGCGCTGGTTCCGGCAGGATTTGCCCAACAATCGGAGAAAGCTGTGCCGACACCAGATGCACAGCAGGAACAACAGGTTCCGAGCAGCCCAACGGCGGCGACCCCACAAGCATCGGGGATGCAATCGGCGCCCGACGCCGCGGCACAGACGTTCACAGGAACAGTGGTCAAGGTTGGCGACAAGTATGTGTTGCGAACCACGGACAACATGACTTACCAACTCGACGACCAGGAGAAAGCCAAGGACTACGAAGGGAAGCAGGTTAAGGTGACCGGCGGCCTGGATGCGAAAGGCAAGTTGATTCACGTCCAAAACGTTGAAGCGGCTTCTTAGCGACTGCTAAGCGCAAGCAGAAGAGGACCCGGCGCTTCGGGTCCTCTTCTGCTTCAAGAGAACGTGGTTGGAGAATCAGGATGACGAACGAATACGATCCGCGTTCCGCAGTGACATTTCTCTTACTGGGCTTGGGCATCGGCGCGGCATTGGCGGTGGTTTGCAATCCCATTCGGCGGAGCGTCAGGCCAGAGAACGCCAGTTGGCGCAGTCCGGGTGCACCGCCGCCCGCGTGGAAAGAGGCTACTGGACTTGGAGCGTCACTGAGAACGTGACCGCACTAACTAGCGAGGAGGCCTTATGAGAACAGCACTCCAAAGACTATGTCCGCGATTGTGGGTTTTGCTTGTACTGTCCGGTTTGCTCTTGACGCCGATGAGCTTCGCTGCAAATCAGGTGATGGGAGAGATTCAGTTTGAGGGTAAGTCTAATGTTGAAAAAACTTCAGGGGTGTGGGTTGACGGAGAATACGTCGGCTATTTAAAGGAGCTCAAGGGATCGAAGAAAGTCCTGCTCTTGCCTGGCGAACACATCATTACTGTGCGCCAGGATGGCTACCAAGATTTTACATCGCATGTTGTCCTCCAGCCTGGACAGAAAGAAGTCGTGAGCGTGGCCATGGAGAAGGCGCCCACCGGACCCCTTCCTCGAGTGACTGCAACGATCAAGATAGAGGTCAACCCATCGAGAGCGGCAGTTTTCTTAGACGGACTTTTTGTGGGACACGTAGGAGAATTTGAGGGTCCTGGTCGAGGAATGTTGGTTGCGCCCGGAACTCACAAAATCAGCATCGCTCTCCCCGGCTATCAAACGTTTGAGACGGACATCAGTCCGCTGGCCAAGCAGAAGGTCGAAATCAAGACCGACCTGGTGAGGAGCGACACACCTCCGACAGATCCTCTGGTCAATACGGAGACAGGTAAAGTCACGCCGCCGGTCACTCCTGGCATGGCCGCGACTTCGCAGCGTTGAAGGCGCACGGAAACCAAGTGGGATACGGCTCCTCGAAGACTGGGAGCGTGAGGAGCCTCCCATTTGGGGTCACCGCATCGCTTTCCTCACGATGCAACTAAGAGCCAAATCGGTCGGAACACTAACCGGGGGGAACAAATCGGAGCCGGGAATTATAAACAAGGAAAGTAACTTCGTGATCGTTTAAGAATGGCCGTCGAGAAGGCTTTCCAAGGAATGCCGAAAATTGCGGCTCAGCTTGAGTTCGGTGCCATCGCGGAGCAGCACACGATATTCGCCATTGTCGAGCGCTCTTAGTTCGCTGATGCGCTCCAGGTTGACGATTGTGGACCGATGGATTCTTTTAAAGCCACTGGGAGCCAGTTTCTTGTCCAGGTCGGTGATGGTTTCGCGCTGCAGCCATGATTTCTTGCCGGTATGCAGGGTGACATAATCGCCAGCGGCCTCGACCCAGTCGATTTCTGAAATCTTCACGAAAACCACTCGCCCTCCGGAACGTATTATGATCCGGTCGGCGGGAGGCTTCGTCGCATTTTCATTCTTGCTGGGAGACATCTCGCTGAGGAGCGACGCGAGCCGGCGGCCGAGGCTGCTCTCGTTCTTGCGGACCATGGATTCGCGTGCGCGCCGCAAGGCTAGATCGAAGCGATCGTCATCAATCGGCTTCAGGAGATAGTCCAGGGCATTGATATCAAACGCTTGAATCGCGTAATGGTCGTGCGCGGTGATAAAGACGACTTGGGGAAAAATCTCCCCGCCGATGGACTCGATGACATCGAAGCCCGTCTTGCCGGGCATCTGCACGTCGAGAAAGACGAGGTCCGGGGAAAAGCGTCGAATGGCGTCAATCGCTTCGCGACCGTTCTTGCATTCGGCCACGATCTCCACGTCTCTTGCGCGGGTCAGACGGGTGCGGATGCCGCGGCGGGCGAGTTCCTCATCGTCAACGATCACGACACGCATCAGGCGGACCTCTGCGCGCGAAGAGACTTGGTGGAAAATGGAATTTCTATTGTTGCCACTACGCTTGCGCTTGCCGTATTGAGCAAAAACCGTGAATCGTTACCGTACAGTTCGCTCAGGCGCGCAGCGGTATTGGACAGTCCGACTCCTCGGTTTTCGACCGGGTGAGCTGGCGCCGAGCCGTCATTAGCGACGGCGAGGCGGAGTGTGCCGTTGCTCTGGGCGACGGTAACGGTCACCCACCCTCCTTGCTCCAGGGGCAGCACACCATGTTTGACGGCATTTTCAACCAGGGGTTGCAGGACTAGCGCCGGTACCAGGGCAGCCATAGTTTCCGGTTGGGCGTCAATGGTTACCTGCAGGCGGTCTCCAAATCGCACCTGCTCGATCTCCAGATAGCGCCGAACAAACTCCAGTTCTTCGGCGACGGTAATTTCGGATGTGTTGACGGTATCGAGAGTCAGGCGGAGGAAGTCGCTGAGACGGGCAATCATGCGGACCGCGTCCGGGTTTTGACCCTCCGCAACAAGTGTAGAAATGGCATTCAACGTGTTGAAAAGAAAGTGAGGCTCGAGCTGTGACCGCAGCGCAGCCAAGCGTGCCTCTTGTGCCCGAGCCTCGGCCTTGGTCGCCCGCTCCCGCTGTTTCTCGAGTTCCACCCAATCATTGATTCCGTAATAGAGCAGCGACCATGCCAGCAGAACGAATCCGTCATAGAGCAGCGTGCCCAGAGGAATTGCTACAAGGCCAGTGGCAGCTTCGTGGCTGGTCAGCAGATAGTAAAGCTGGAGCAGCAAGCTGTGGATCTCTCTCCAGAGGGCTGCGCCAATGAACGAAACGAGAATGACTAGCGCCGCCGATGAAAGCGGTGCCATCGCCTTCTTACGAGCACGCCGATACGCCGACCGGAAGACAAGCGTCAACACGAAGCCGATGACGACCAGCAAAGTTTTGCTGACCAAGGCCTCGCGGGCATTGAGATAGTCGAGACCCCAGCCAAACATGGCGAGGCCATAGACCAGCCAGCCACCAGTCTGGAGGGCCCAGAAGAGCAGACCTTTCCGCCAAGGGACGGATGCCGAAACTGGCTTCATGGATGTGAACGCGACTCCGAAAATGCTCTCGGGCTTTGGGGATACGAACTTCATCTTTTCACCAGCGTCTGACACATCCCTTGCCCTTTGAGAGTATCACCCTGTTGACGCGCTCCGACCCGTGTCATTCTTGGATGGCTCCTTGAGACGGGTCTTTTACGAACCGGCCACCGAACGGCCTACGGGCCTTCAGTCCTCAGCCAACCACTTCCGTATCTCTGCGCGGTTCTTGAAAGTCGGGATTTCCTTTTGAGACGAGCCTCGGGTGGAGAATATATAAGGAGATTGAACGGTTCAAGGTGATGCGCTTCGCCGACATATTGGTCGAATCGCTCTTTCGTCGATTCTCCCGCCCCAGCTGCCGTTGCTTCTTCAAACATGCTAGGATTTCTTCCGCAGAGAAGGACTCTGTGGAGCGATTGCGAGGCGAAGTGGAGGCGCAAGTCCGTGGCGCCATTTTGATAAAGGGAAAAGGAGAATCTGATGAAAATCACCGCGTTCTGTGTGGCGCTCATTTTGCTCTTGACCGAAAGTGTGTGGGCAGGCACCGAGAAGGTGCTGTACGCCTTCTGTTCACAACAAAACTGCGCGGACGGCGCCTATCCGTACGCCGGTGTAATTGCTGACAAAGCGCACAATCTTTATGGCACGACCCAGCAAGGCGGCGACAATTTCGCTGGACTGGTCTACGAACTCAAGCACACCACGAGCGGCTGGAAGGAAATTGTGCTCTACAAGTTTAAAGGTCACGCTGACGGTGGCAGCCCTATGGGGCAGCTGGTTTTCGATCCAGAAGGCAATCTCTACGGCATTGCTAACGGCGGCGGCGCCGGTTCTGGCACCGTGTATGAACTCAGCCCCTCAAAAGGCGGCTGGACTTTCAAGGTGATTCACACCTTTCATGGAGGAGCTGATGGAATTGTCGGTATTGGCGTCAGTGGTTTGGTGCTCGATAAAGCCGGCCATCTTTATGGCGTGACGGAGATGGGTGGTACGGCTGGCTTCGGCACGATTTTCAAGCTTTCGCGCGTCGGCAGTAAATGGAATAAGAGGATCCTCTATAACTTTGGAGCGGGCGCCGACGCACAGGATCCGTTGATGGGGCTGACCTGGGACAAGTCCGGCAATCTCTACGGCGCAACGGTGGGTGGTGGCGCCAATGGCTGCGGCGCGGTGTTTGAACTCGCGCACCAGACGAAGGGATGGAAGGAAAGCGTGATTTACAACTTCACCGGCGGTAGCGATGGCTGCTGGCCGGAATTCGGCTCGGTCACCATTCCCACGTCAGGCGAAATCTATGGCACCACCGGCGCCGGCGGCTCTGACAATCAAGGCGTGGTTTACCTGCTCCAACGTTCCAACGGCACTTGGAGCGAGACGACGCTTTATGACTTCACGGGCGGTAACGACGGAGGACAGGTGTTCGCGGGCGTGACCTTGGATCCGGCCGGCAATATCTTCGGCGCCGCTGCATACTTCGGAACCGGTAGTTATGGAAGCGTGATCGAGCTGGCGAAAACAAAATCAGGCTACCAGGAGAAGACATTGCAGGACTTTACCGGCAGCGACGGCGGATATCCCTATGGGAACATCATGGTTGACGCCAAAGGCCATTTGTATGGCACGACGTTCCGGGGCGGCAACCTCCCTTGCAACACAGTGCAGCAAGGCTGCGGAGTCGTTTTCGAGATGACGCCGTAGATCACAGTGCTTCTCAGCAGACGAGTCAAAAGGCCGCCCGAGTTCCGGGCGGCCTTTTGCTTTGAGACTACGGGCCGGGAAGCATCGCGAAAGCAAGGACCAAAAGACCGCAAGCAACGCGTTACTACTACAGTTAGCTGTTTTTGGATGAGAATTCGGAGCTAGAAAGGTTCTTCTCGGGAACTCGTAGATTATTCAAAGCAAACAGGAATTAAAGATGGTGCCGGGAGGGGGAGTCGAACCCCCAAGACCCGAAGGTCGGCGGATTTTGAGTCCGCTGCGTCTGCCAGTTCCGCCATCCCGGCTTAGGGCATAACCTGAAGGAAAGATTAGCTTAATTTACAAATCGAGCGTTTGCAACCTGCACAGATTTCGGGTAGTGGTGCCGTGCCGGCTTCACACTAGTTACGGAAGAGAAGTGGCTATCGAAGTTGGCCGTTCAGTCAAGCAGGAGAATTCCTACGAAGTCGCGAATGCGGTTCGACCCCAGTGGTACACTTCAGGCGTTATCTCTGGAACAGGACATGAAGGCCTCTCTGTTTTATCGAATTGCCGCTGTTGTTCTGCTGCTATTTGCCGCCGGACATACGTTTGGGTTTCGTCAGAATAATCCGGAATGGGGAGCGGACGCCGTTCTTGGGTTAATGCGCTCCGTCCACTTCGACGCGCAAGGGTTTACCCGAACCTATTGGGACTTCTTCAGCGCGTTCGGACTTTTTTTCTCTGTTTTTCTTTTGTTTGCAGCGGTATTGGCGTGGCTGCTGGGCGGACTTCAGGCAGAGACCTTGGCACGCGTGCGAAGCATTGCGTGGGCGCTCGCCATTTGCTTTGTAGCAATCACGGCTTTGAGCTGGAGATACGCCTTCACTACCCCTATCGTTTTCTCAGGGGTGAGTACCGTGTGTTTGATTACGGCAGCATGGCTTTCATCGCGGTCCGTCTGAAACCGTTGGTTCGCGTGTCCCAGCTTTCCTGGTGCCCCCTCGCACCAGGAAACTAGTGGTAAGGAGAAGCAATGCAAAGACGCAAGCTTGGAAAAAGTAATTTGGAAGTCTCCGCCATCGGCTTAGGCTGCATGGGAATGAGCTTCGGTTATGGCCCGGCTGCGGACAAAAAGGAGATGATCTCTCTAATCCGGTCGGCCGTTGAACGTGGCGTAACGTTCTTCGACACCGCAGAAGTTTACGGTCCGTTCACCAATGAGGAACTCGTGGGCGAAGCGCTGGCTCCACTCCGGGACCAGGTGGTGATCGCCACCAAATTCGGGTTTAGACCTGATCCCAACGGTGGAAAGCGCTGGAGCGGCTTGGACAGTCGCCCGGAACATATTAAGGAGGTCGCCGAGGCCTCGCTCAAGCGCCTCAAAACCAATGTCATCGACTTGTTCTATCAGCACCGCGTCGATCCAAATGTGCCAATCGAAGAAACTGCAGGAGCGGTAAGGGAGTTGATTCAGGAAGGCAAGGTCAAGCATTTTGGCCTTTCTGAAGCAGGAGTCGGAACAATCCGTCGCGCCCACAAAGTTCAGCTGGTCACGGCGCTACAGAGTGAATATTCGCTTTGGTGGAGAGAACCTGAAACCGAAGTCATCCCGGCACTCGAGGAACTCGGCATTGGCTTCGTCCCCTTCAGTCCGCTGGGCAAGGGCTTCCTCACGGGCAAGATCAGCGAAGACACGCAGTTCGACAAGACTGACTTCCGCAATGTTGTACCGCGCTTTACGCCTGAGAACCGCAAAACCAATCAAGGGTTGGTGGATCTGATTGGCAAGTTTGCGCAACGGAAAAAGGCGACACCTGCCCAGATCGCGCTGGCCTGGCTGCTGGCACAGAAGCCGTGGATCGTTCCGATCCCCGGTACGACGAAGCTGCATCGGCTCGAAGAGAACCTGGGAGCCGCTGCCGTCGAGCTCTCGGGCGAAGATCTCCGGCAATTGGAAGCCGCCGCGTCGAAGATCCCGGTGCAGGGTGCCCGCTATCCCGAGGAGTTACAGAGGTTGGTGGGTCGCTGACGAAAGGAATGGACAGGTCTAAGACTTTTCACGATTGTGTCCATGCCACCAGGTGACACCTGCCTGTTGGGGCACAGATCTTTTCTGAACCAATGGTGCTCTTTGTCATTTTGTTAATAATTGGTAAATATTAGTTAAATATTTTGTTAATCAACCCCACGAAATGGTTCCCGCATTGACGCCTGACCGCGCACACGGTTATATTTCCGAGCAACATGATGTTGATAAGATTTGGCTGGCCGGGTTCGTGCAGCGACTACGACCTCTAACATCAAACTTGCATTCTGCACTTGATCCAGTGCACCGGCTCATCAGGGGATCAATGAGGGAGGATTCCTTTGCGACGCGTTTTCTTTCTGGTTTGCCTTTTGTTCACGCTCGTTTTAGCCGGCTGTGGAGGCTCGACTAATTCGGCGATCACTCAACAGAGTGACCTGACCGTGCAACCGACTGCGGCAACCTTGAGGGTGGGCGATGTACTACAACTCCAAGCTACCGCCTTCTCCGTAGAGACCAACCAAACCACAACGCCCGCGGGCTCCTGGTCTTCTACCGACCCAACAATTGTTAAGGTAAATTCCGATGGGCTGCTGTTGGGCACCGGCGAGGGAGGTGCCACTGTCACCTTCGTCAGCTCTTCTGGTCAGTCGGTTGGCGTCGTGGTCAGCGTTACGCCCAGAGTGACTTCCCTGACCATAAGCCCAATCAACGCAGCGGTTAAGTCCGGCAGTTCATTTCAATTTACCGCTTCTGGAATTGTCGATGGGAAAGAGCAGGATGTAACAAACTTGGCAGTGTGGGGTCTTGACAATACTCTGGAGGGAACTGCCTCGGTCAGTACCGGCTTATTGGTTACGGGTAGCGGGTCGGTAACGGCGCAGACGGTCATCCAAGTCACAGTTTCATACGGAGGCCTGCAGGCATCGGCGCCTGCCTTCGTCAATCCCTGAGTACGACTAGCACTATGTTTCGAATGCGGTTGAGGTGGCAGAAGGAGTCCCTTGCGCCGACCGGTGTGTCCGGTATCGCGGTTTGGAAATTTCACTGACAGAAGGATTAGAACAGCAGGATCCGGCGTTTGGATTCGTACCTAGGTTCCCACTGGCGTTTCTTTCTCGGTGGGAAGCTGAGCCATTTGCCAGGCATCGAACCCGCCGCTGACATTCGAGACATTGCGAAAACCGGCCCGCTGCAGCAGGCTGCACGCGATCATGCTGCGATATCCACCCTTGCAGTGGACCGCGATGGGTGCGTCGTGGTCAATCTCGGGGGGAGCAATCTTGAAGTTGTCGAGCGGCCACCATATTGCTCCTTCGATGTGGCCTGCGTGCCATTCCGGTTCCCGGCGCACATCGAGCACCTGTGAGGTTTGATGTTGCAGCCGCGCGTCTAAAGTTTTCACCGTGATCTGCGGCAACACTGCGAGTGCAAAGCCAGCCTGCTGCCAGGCGGAGACGCCTCCATGTAATTGGCCCCGGACGTTTTCAATCCCAACTCGCGCCAGGCGCAGCCGCGCTTCGGACGATTGTTCCGGAGAAGCGGCGATCAATACAGGGCCAGCCGACAAGCCGAGAATCACTCCTGCCCACGACGCGAACTGACCCGACAACGCAATATTGATGGAGCCGGGCACGTGACCCGCCGCGAACTCATCGTCCGAGCGAACATCAAGCGCGATGACTCCGTCCTCCAGCAGGGACTTCAGCTCCTCCGGTGTAATCGCTGGCAGATCCGGCAGCTCCGAAAGCGTAGTTGCACCCGTCCGATTGATTTCCGCATCCTGCAGAAAGTATTCCGGCCGGGCTGGAAGATTGGTGGTTAATTGCCGAACAAATTCTTCCCGGCTCTTGATCTGCAGCGCGTAGTTGGTGAGCCGTTCGGTGCCAATGGTGGAAGAACGTTCCGCCCGCATGTTGCGGCCACACAATGAGCCGGCTCCATGTGCCGGATAAACCAGAACGTGATCAGGCAGTTGAAGCAGCTTGTTGTGCAGGCTGTCGTAGAGCATCCCTGCCAGTTCCGCGGCGGTGTGCTTCTTCGAGAGATCGGGTCGGCCTACGTCGCCGATAAAAAGTGTGTCACCAGTTAGGGCTGCCCATGGCGATTTCGCTGCATCTTGCCCCTCGTCGGTAACGACCAGACAGATGCTCTCTTCGGTATGGCCAGGCGTTTCCAGGGCCTTAAGCCTGATCGTGCCCACTCGGAGTTCAAACCCGTCGCTTACATCCACGTGAGGAAAAGCGGCTCCGGCGCGAGCGCCCATGTAGATTTTCGCCCCGGTTCGGGCCGCGAGTTCCCGATGCCCCGAAACAAAATCGGCGTGCAGATGAGTTTCAAAAATGTGGGCGATCTTGACCCCGTGTTCTTCGGCTGCCTTTATATAGAGATCGACGTCTCGTTGAGGGTCCACGACGACGGTTTCACCTTCAGAAGCGAGCATATAGGAAGCGTGTGCGAGACAGCCGAGATAAAACTGTTCGAAGTACATGCGCAGCCTCCAAAGAACGGGGAGAGTTCGATCTATTTCGACATCACCAACTTGGCGATGGTAGCGAGTTGCATGTTCGAGGTGCCTTCGTAAATTTTGCCGATCTTCGAATCGCGCCAATATTTTTCGACAGGATAATCTTTAGTGAATCCGTAGCCGCCATAGATTTCAATGGCGAGCGACGTGACCCGCTCCGCGACCTGGGAAGAGAACAGCTTGGCCATGGCAGCTTCTTTTACAAAGGGAATACCGGCATCTTTCATGCGCGCAGCGTTGTAAACCATCAGGCGAGCAGCTTCGATTTCTGTCGCCATCTGCGCGATCTGGAACTGGATTCCCTGAAAATCGGAGATGGGTTTGCCGAACTGCTTGCGCTCTTGCGCATATTTCGCCGCGTATTCCCATGCTCCTCGCGCCACACCGGCCATCTGCGCACCTATTCCGATGCGGCCCTCGTTCAACGTTTCAATGGCAATCTTGTAGCCTTTGCCCACTTCGCCGATGACATTGGCCTTGGGCACGCGGCAGTCTTCGAGAATCAATTCACAAGTTGAAGAGGCGCGGATGCCGAGCTTGTCTTCCTTCTTGCCAACGGTGAAGCCAGGAAATTCTTTCTCAATGATGAACGCGGTGATGCCTTTGTATCCAGCCGAAGGATCGACGGTGGCGAACAGAATGAAGATGCTGGCTTCCTTTCCATTCGTGATCCAGAGTTTGCGGCCGTTAAGGACGTAGTCGCTGCCCTTCAATTCGGCTTTGGTTTGCAGCGCAAACGCGTCAGAGCCCGAACCGGCCTCGCTCAGTGCGTACGCCCCACAGAGGCTTGCCGTCATTTGCGGCAGATAGCGCTTCTTCTGCTCCTCGGTGGTCCAGCGCAGCAGCGCATTATTGACCAGGGTGTTCTGGACATCCACGATCACTCCGGCCGAGGCGTCCACGCGTGAGAGCTCTTCCACCGCCAGAATGGCCTCAAAAAAGCTTCCGCCCGCGCCTCCATACTGCTCCGGTACTTCGATGCCCATGATCCCAAGTTGAAAGAATTGCTGAATGAGATCCTTGTCGAAAACGCCCTTTTCGTCCATCTCCTTGACCAAGGGGCGGACTTTTTCGTCAGCGAACTGGCGAATGTTATCGCGAAAAAGAATCTCGTCTTCGGTGAAGCTGGTCAGCGGCGTGGGCGAGGGCAATTGCAAAGTTGCTTCGGGCATGAGAGTACCTTCAACGGTAAGATGGCAACCTGAAATTTTAGCATCTATGAGGGCTGGACAGGGGGGCTAGCTACGCGCGTCTATCGGACCAGTTTCAGCCCATCGGACTGCAGGATACGCTGCATCTGATTGCGGGCGTGGACGGCCCAGGGGCCATTGCTGTCGAGCTTCACGTAGGCGCGCCAGTGCTTGAGGGCCTTACGAGGCTCCCTGATTTTTTCGTAGGCCAGGGCAATGTTGTAGTGGGCGTCTCCGTATGTGGGAGCAAGCTGGAGGGCGGTGTTGTAGGCCTGAATGGCTTCTGCGACTCGTCCGGTTTCATCGAGGACATTGCCCAAGTCGAAGTACGCCAGGGCATATCGCGGATCAATGGCGATGGCGGCGCGATAATGTTTTTCCGCCAGGGCGTGGTCCTGCCGGTTGTAATAGAGCGTACCCAGATTAATGTTCGCGGCCGCGTGCTCCGGATCTAACTCCAGCACTTTCTGGTACGCCGCGATGGCCTGGACTTGGGTGTTGGGGTCCTCTTCGAGCGCAATTCCTTCGGCAAAAAGTCCGGCGACATCGGCTGGTGAAGGGTTAGGTCTGCTGACGGGAACGACTTTCGTGCTAACAACGTTACCGTGCGGTGCAAAATCAAACATGAACTGGCCGGCGAGCGGCTCGACGACGTGGCCACCGTGACGAAACGCAATGCGGCGTCCGGCACTGAACGCGCTAGCCTCAAGCAGCGGATTCTCCATCCCGGCTGCTTGTTTTTGCATGGCGTCAAGCGACTGGCGGATCACCGCTGGGCGCACCTTCTGGGCGCACAGGTCGCGCACTTTCTTGATTTGCAGGAGATCGAAGAAAGAATAGCCATCGGCCGCGGCCAGCAGTCCAGCTTTTTCCCAAGCTGCCAACTGGCGCGCTGTGAGCCGAAGAATCCGGAGCAACTCTTCTCGACTGTATCGGTGCACAGAGGTAAAGATCGTACTGTCCTTATTATCGGGAGCGCGAGCTATGTTGGCAAGTGGAAATCGTGGCCGAAATGAACCTCGAATGCCAACTTTGCATCGTGACTGGTGCAAGTAATGCAACGACTCGGCGTTGGGGATAGGAAATAGCCTTCAGCGGCAAGGATACGGCGGCGCGGTAAGCAGGGCGCGGAAAATGCCTCGACGCATCTTGCTATGATGGAACGGTCTCCGGTGACCCCGCATGAAACGCAAAACAGTTCAAGACCTGGAATCCACGAAGGAAATGACCGGACTGGTCGAGCAGGCCTGTCTAGTGGCCAAAGACGGTGCTTTCAATCTGCGCGATTTTCTGGAGAATTCTTCCAACATGGCCTTCATCGCGGTGCAGGACTGCGAGAAGGAATTGGATCGCGCCGAGCGGAAAATTGACGATGGCATCACCAGCGCGATCACGCAGGTCACGGAGCCCGAGGCCCGAGAACTTCTGGCCTGTCTGAAATTCATCATTGATCTGGAGCGCATCGGAGACCTGACTTGGTCGGTAACGCAGCGCCTGCAACGCCTGACTCCGAAAATTCTGAAGGACGATCGCCGCGACTTGATTGCCATGGCGGACATTCTGGAGAAGATGCTGGAAGCGGTTCATCGTGGATTTGTGAACCGCGATCTCGAAACGGCAAACTGGGTGTTGCAGACCGATCCTCAGATTGATCAAGTTTGTCGCGGAGTGTTTCGGCGGCACCTGGAAAGCAAAGGGAAGGACCAGTCCCGCGACTACAGCACGAACCTTCTACTGATGGCGCAAGCGTTCGAGCGAGCCGGCGATCATGCCAAGAACCTAGGTGAAGAGTTGGTCCACTTGGTGGAAGGCCGCAGCGTGCGCCACGAACGTAAGCGTTCCGCAGGCGCAAGAGCCCGGCAGGACGCCTGAGGGCGATCTTCTCCGCACCACTTCCTCCCAGCTTTCGTTTCTCGTTGAGTTATGTTGGCAGAAATCGTCGGATCTTTGGCATTGTGCCAATTCCTGTTTTGTTCCACGATTGCCGGAGCGGGAACCTCTAGAGCTGGTGGGGACGCTGGCCGCGAGGTTCTCGGGGAGGACACAGATGGCAAGTACGTGGAAGGCCGGCATCCTGTTCGGTATTCTCGTCGTCTCGATCAATGTCTGGGCAGGGCCAGTTGCACCGGCATTGAAAGTTCCAGCGGACAAAACAATTCGTGTGCTGTTTGTGATTGATCGAGAAACCGACGTGATGGACGTTGCCGGGCCGTGGGAGGTTTTCGACACCGTGATGGTTACCTCGGATGGTAAGCCGACCGACGATCCAAATAGTGCCACATTTCCGTTCAAGCAGTTTATCGTCGCGGATACGAAGGCTCCGATCCGGCTGGACGGCGGTATGAGCGTTACTCCCGACTACACGTTTGATGACGCTCCGCCTGCCAACCTCGTGGTAATTCCCGCGCAGGTCACTGGGTCAGAGGCCAAACTGGCGTGGATCAGGAAAATGGCGAAATCATCGGATGTAACATTCTCTGTCTGCATGGGGGCGCACGTCCTGGCCGACGCTGGGCTTTTGGAGCATCAAGATGCTACGACCCATCATTTGGCTTATCCTTTTTTTGTCAAGAAGTATCCCAGCGTAAAATGGCGGTCCGGCGTGCGCTATGTTGAAGGAGATCGCGTCTCCACCGCTGCGGGCGTTATTTCCGGAGTTGACCTGGCCCTCCATATTGTCGAGCGCTACTTCGGCCGCGATGTTGCGCAGCGGACAGCTGAACAAATGGAATATCACGGCGATTTCTGGAAAAATCCGGACATGCTCAGCGCACAATCGCATTAGCCGTGGCGGACAAAACGCATTCGCGTAAGTGATGTATTCTCGGAGATGGCACGCGCCTAACTGCTTAAGAACGTCGCCATGGATTGATGAGCTCAAAACCGCCGCGCCCGGATCCGGCCTCGGAGGGCCAGAGTCGCCGGATCTTGATCGTAGCCGCCCCAGGGTCTCAGATCCTTGATGTTGTAGGTCCGCTGCAAATATTCATGCGGGCCGCTGAACTACTCGCGCAGAGAGATCCCCCGGTCCCGCGGGCTTATCGGGTTGAAGTGGTGACCACCAGCACAGGGAAATCCATCCCCACAAGCTGCGGAATTACGCTAACCGGCAATCGAGGGTTTCGTTCGGTGCGTGGTCCGACCGATACGTTGCTGATCGCTGGAGGCAGCGAAATCGAGGCTGGGTCTTGTCAGCCGGCACTCCTGCTATGGGTGCGAACAATGGCTCCGAAGGTCCGCCGATTGGGTTCGATCTGCACTGGCGCCTTCCTGCTGGGTCAGGCTGGATTGCTCGATGGAAGGAACGTGACCACTCACTGGAAATACTGCACGGAGCTTGCCAGACGCTATCCCCATACAAGGGTCGATCCCGACCCGATCTTCGTACGCGACGGGAATCTCTATACATCGGCCGGCGTCACCGCAGGCATGGATATGGCGTTGGCTTTTGTCGAGGAGGATTTCGACTCCTCATTGGCGTTGGATGTGGCCCGTGAAATGGTGCTTTACCTGCGCCGCCCCGGAGGGCAATCGCAGTTCAGTGCTGCTCTATCGTTTCAGAAATCCAGCCGCCAGGCGTTTCGCGAGTTGGAGCACTGGGTGCTGAACCACCTGGATTCTGATCTGCCGGTGGAGCTGCTATCACGGCGCGCCGCAATGAGTCCAAGAAATTTCTCGCGGGTTTTTAGCCGGGAAGTAGGAACAACTCCTGCACGATTTATCGAACATTTGCGTGTGGAAGCCGCACGTCGTCTGTTGGAGCAAACTTCTTCCGGGTTAGAACAGATTGCAAAACAGTGCGGTTTCGGCGGCGCCGATGTCATGCGCCGCGCCTTCGAACGAATCGTGGGAACTCATCCCAGCGCGTATCGGGGCCACTTCAGGGCAGCGGACTCTTAAGGCACGAAGTCCGGCGACGATAGCAGAAGCAAATAGGACAAACTAAAAGGTGGTGAGCGCGGTAGGAATCGAACCTACAACCTACTGATTAAGAGTCAGTTGCTCTGCCAATTGAGCTACGCGCCCGCTTGTGGGTTCAGCCTCGCCCCTTGGCAGGTCTGCGTTCTACACGCGGACTGTGGGCGATTGCTCATGCTGCAGCCGGGCGGCTGCGCTCCGCTATCACCGGATCGGGCGATTGCGAATACCGATCACGAATATATCACAGGCAATTGCGAACGCACCAACGCCAGCAGTCTGCTTGGTGACGCAATTTAACAATGAAGCGAGCGAATATCCGCAAAGATTTGGAGCGAAGAAATGCCTTCGCTCTTTTCAATGCCGCCCTCGCCTAGATGACCGGGGTCCATGCCGTGCTCGAGCCGCTCGCCTTGCAGTCCCAGAGGGCATAGCTAGGCCCAGTCCCGCCATTCTTGCACGAACTCCCGCCAGTGCAGCTATAGATGCTGCCTCGTGTGCATCCTGCTAAGGGGGTTGGGGACGCCGAACCCGTGCCCCAGGTCGGCAAGCTGGGGCTGGTGGTGAACCGGGAGTAGCCGATCCCGCTGCTGGGTTGTTCGCCCAGCGCATAAATACCTACGGACGCGTCGGACAGAAGCGCGCCAGTCAGTTCGTCATGCAGGCTGTACGTTCCACTTCCGCCAATATTGGCCAGTCCCACGATCGAGAGGTCGGTAACACTAAAGCTGCTGGGTGGAATGTGGACGACTGTGATTGGTGTTGAGCTTACGGTGAAAGGAAGTCGGGTGTCCCCTATGACATTGATCAAGACGTTGCTCTTCGCGTCTCCGTTTGCGCCGACCAGGATGCCGTCATAGAAACCTACAATCCGCACATCTTCAAGCGAGTTGTTGGAGCCGTCCAGGAGGACGGCCGCGGGCGGATCGTTGTTGGATGAGATGCAAGTCAGGCCGTGGATTCCGCGAGTCCATGCATTGTTGATGCTGGCACAGTGGGTAGATGACGCGCCGCCATAGATGCCCAGGTCGAAGGTGATGTTGGTATAAGGGCCAGAGCCGTTGGCGCCCGTATCGATCTGCAATCCCGTGCCTCGGATTTGGAATAGGCTGACGTTATCCACGTAGCTGCGATCTCCGGCGGCTTGGTTCTCGATTCCGTTGACCGCATTCCCTTGACCGTCGAGGACAACGTTCTCCACCGAGATCCCAGTACAAACCGAAAAACCCGGTCGGAGGCAAAGGGTCGAGGTGGGCACCATCTGGATCATCGAGCCCGAGGTCAAACCGCTCGCCGCCTGGATGATGGTGCCGACGGTGCCAGAGCCGATGGTGCCGCCTTCGCCGACGATCCGTGTGTTGGGCGGCAGAACCCATGTTGTCGGAATGACGATGGGCGCGGTTGCGGTCGTCGCCGGCAGAAGAATGGTCGTGGGCGGCGGATTCGTGATTCCAGCCCACGGGCTGGCCGTGCAGGTCATGCTGGTGTTGCCGGAGTTGAGACCTCGAGCGTCAATGACGGCGCCGCTAGATGTGACGACCCCGTTAATTGGGGTTAGCACATAATTCAGCACACCACAGAACGTAGTAGCCTTTGAGGTGAATACGCTGGCATCGATGAAAGCGGGTGAAGGTGTGCAGGGCGAGCAAGTGCTGCTCGTATTGAAGACAGCATTGTTGCCCTTCTGGCCTGCTGCCAGCGTTGGGGACACTGAAACTCCAACCAATAGAATTCCGAGCACTCCCAGTAAGACCCAACCGCTGATTGTTGTCGTCCCATTCTTCATACAGGTTCTCCTTCGGGGTCGTTCTTATGGCATCACTTCAAACACGGTTCCGCAGCCATTGTGGCCACACCCGGTAGCTGTGCCCCCGGCTTGCGTTGTACCGTAAACATTACCGCTCTTGTCGAAGATTAAACCGGTATTTGGCAGCGCCGCGTCCGGGACACTGGTGAAGCCGTGAAGCAGACTAAGGCTCCAGGAGCCACCTTTCCGACTAGGAGGCTTCAGTCGGAAAACACTCCCCGCCAGCGAATGGCTGGGGCCAACATTTGTCGTGCCGTAAAGATTGCCAATCTTGTCAAAGACGGCGACTGCGGGAGTGTACGAGTAGCTGTCACTACCGAATCCATAGACAATGGTCTCCTTCCACTTCCCCCCACTCGCTGGCCCCAAGCGGAAGACAACCCCACCCATTTCTAAGCCTCCTTCGGCTGCGCCATAGATAGCCCCGTTGGAGTTGAAAATCACGCCAGCGCTCGGCTGTCCTCCGTCGTTGCGCCCATTGAAAACATGCAGTAGTCTTTCCACCCAGGCCCCACCATTTTGGGTTGGTGGTCTCAATCTAAACGCTGTCCCGCATCCTACCGATGCATCGCCTTTGCAGCCTTGATTCCCGCCGGAAAATGTCGTCCCGTAGATTGCACCCTTGCTGTCGAATACCAATCCGCCGTTGGGGTTGGCCCCGTCTGTGCCGCTCTTGAAGCTGTATAGCACTTTCTCTTTCCACTTGCCGCCATTCTTCACCGGTGGACTCAGCTTGAAAATTACTCCGCAGTTCTGGAAGTAGGGCGCATTACAGATGCCGAAACCGCCTCCGTACTGAGTCGCGCCGTACAGGTTGCCGGCCTTATCGAAGGTCAGATTGCCGGCCGGGAAATCGCCGTCTTTGCCGCCCTGGAAGCTGTATAGGACAGATTCTGTCCATTTGCCGCCTTTAGTCCGCGGCGGCGTCATCTCGTACACAGCGCCGCACCCCATCTTGGTGCCCAGAAGAATGCAGCCCCCCGTGCCGCCGTAAGCGGTAGTACCGTAAAGGTTGCCGGAGCTGTCGATGAGCAAGCCGCCGCCTGGAGTTGCGCCGTCATTCGCAGCATTGCCTCGAAACACGTAAAGCACCACTTCGGTCCAGGAATTGCCCTTCTTGATTGGGGGCGTGAGCCGATAGACCGTGCCACATTCCCCGAACGAAATGCAGGAAGAAGCGCCGCCCCCAGTAGTGGCTCCGTACAGATTGCCCGCTTTGTCGAAAACCACCCCGCCCGCTGGGACAGATCCATCCGGACTGCCCTGGAAGCTGTACAGCACTTTCTCCTTCCATTGGGCCGAAGCATGGATGGTCAGCGAAAGAATGACCACAACAAAACTTGAAAGACGAATTACGGTGCGCAATTCCCGATTCACATCAAACTCCTAAATTTCCTGACATCCCACAGTGGGTAGATGACGCGCCGCCATAGATGCCCAGGTCGAAGGTGATGTTGGTATAAGGGCCAGAGCCGTTGGCGCCCGTATCGATCTGCAATCCCGTGCCTCGGATTTGGAATAGGCTGACGTTATCCACGTAGCTGCGATCTCCGGCGGCTTGGTTCTCGATTCCGTTGACCGCATTCCCTTGACCGTCGAGGACAACGTTCTCCACCGAGATCCCAGTACAAACCGAAAAACCCGGTCGGAGGCAAAGGGTCGAGGTGGGCACCATCTGGATCATCGAGCCCGAGGTCAAACCGCTCGCCGCCTGGATGATGGTGCCGACGGTGCCAGAGCCGATGGTGCCGCCTTCGCCGACGATCCGTGTGTTGGGCGGCAGAACCCATGTTGTCGGAATGACGATGGGCGCGGTTGCGGTCGTCGCCGGCAGCAGGATGGTCGAGGGTGGAGGGCTCGTGATTCCAGCCCACGGGCTGGCCGTGCAGACCATGCTGGTACCTGTGGCTCCTGGGAGACCGCGCGCGTCAATGACCGCACCACCGGGCGGATATGTCGTGCTTGTGCCGCTTAAAATGTCATTTAATATCTTACAAAAATCAACACCCGTTTTCGCAAACACGCTGGCGTCGATAAAGGCGGGCGACGCGGTGCAGGGAGAGCAGTTACTGCTGGTATTGAAGACCGCATTGTTGCCCTTCTGCCCTTCCGCAATATTTGGGGACACGCAGATTCCCAACAGCAAGACTCCCAGGACCCCTACCAGTATCCGACCTGTCGTTGATACGGTCTCTCGATTCATACGCCTCTCCTCAGGACCAGCAATTGAATTCATATCTTTTACTGTCACTGGGTTCAGTCGCACCTTATTTTCAAGGTTCGACTTCAAATACGACTCCGCACCCAGAAAAACCGCAGCCCGTCCCCGACCCACCTCTCTGTGTCGTGCTATAGAGGTCGCCGTTCTTGTCGAATACGAGAGCCGCATCGGGACCAATCCCATCGGGAATTCCACCGAACCAGTGAAGGAACTTAACCGTCCAAGCCTTTTGTTTACCCTGTGGCGGTTTCAGCTGAAAAACGTCACTTCCCATGCTTCCGCCGGTCGTGGTTCCATACAAGTTGCCGACCGAATCGAATATGAGACTTGCCCCAGGGGGGCCTCCGCCGCTATTACTGAACCAGTGCAACACGGTTTCCTTCCAATGCCCACCAACTGCCGCCAATCGGAAAATAATTCCTCCGCCACTAATGTTCCCGCCTCCCGCTATTCCGTAAAGTGACCCGCTGGCATCAAGGATAAGGCCAGCGCTCGGCTGTCCTCCATCGTCGCGCCCATTGAAAACATGCAGTAGTCTTTCCACCCAGGCCCCACCATTTTGGGTTGGTGGTCTCAATCTAAACGCTGTCCCGCATCCTACCGATGCATCGCCTTTGCAGCCTTGATTCCCGCCGGAAAATGTCGTCCCGTAGATTGCACCCTTGCTGTCGAATACCAATCCGCCGTTGGGGTTGGCCCCGTCTGTGCCGCTCTTGAAGCTGTATAGCACTTTCTCTTTCCACTTGCCGCCATTCTTCACCGGTGGACTCAGCTTGAAAATTACTCCGCAGTTCTGGAAGTAGGGCGCGTTGCAGTTGCCAAAACCGCCTCCGTACTGCGTCGCGCCGTACAGGTTGCCAGCTTTATCGAAGGTCAGATCGCCGGCCGGGAAATCGCCGTCTTTGCCGCCCTGGAAGCTGTACAGAATCTTCTCCGTCCATTTCCCGCCCTTGCTTTTGGGCGGCACCAGTTCGTACACAACCCCGCAGCCCGTCTTGCTCCCTAACAGAACGCAGTTTCCCGTGCCGCCGTATCCCGTCGTCCCGTAGAGGTTGCCCGCGCTGTCGATTGACAATCCGCCAGCTGGGGTAGCGCCGTCCCCGTTGCCGTTGCCGCTGAAAACGTGAAGCACAGTCTCGGTCCAGGGATCGCCTTGCTTCGCCGGGCGCGCGAGTTGGAATGCGATGCCACATCCGGGGGAGGGACAGGCCGCGCCGCCCTGACTCGTCGCCCCATATAAATTGCCCGCCGCATCGAACACCACGCCGCCGCCCGCAGGCACCGCTCCGTCGGTCGTGCCTCCCTGAAAGCTGTACAACACTTTCTCCTTCCATTGCGCGGAAGCGACCGAGACCAATGCTAGAGTCAGCAGGAGCAAGCGAATTGCGAAGCCAGGAAGCTGTTTGCGATTCATTGCGAACTACCACCTTCAATCGAGACTAATGGCCCTGCCGAGGGAGGGGCAGGAACGACGCGGCTTCCAGCGATACTACCGCTGTCTGCCACCCATGTCCACGGCAAGTTCTCGGGGCAGTGCGTCTGGCTTTGTCGCTTAACGGGTGGGGACCACCCGTCGTCCGTCTGAACGTTTCTGGGAGCCGAACTCAAAATGCTTCGGGCCATCGCTGCGCTCCGTGATAGACGGCGAGGATGACGATGCGCTCATTCTCTAAGGCGTAAGCGACAACAAAAGGAGAATTTGAAATGACTAACTCTCGCGTTCCGGCCACCCGGCCCGGTCTCCCGGACATCGGAAACGTAGCAAGCTGTTGAACGCTGGCAATGATCTGTACAACGCAGCGCGCTGCCACATCGTCACTGTTGGACAATGCAATGTAATCGTGGGCCTGGCCCAGTTGCTGGACCGCCTGTTCCGTCCATTCGATCACGGACGCCCGTTCACGGTCTTCTTGAAGCGCCTGACAACCTCCTGATGACTGACCGTGCGACCGTGTTGCATGTCTGCGAGCCCTTTTCGCACCAGCGCATCCTGGTAGGCGTGCAGTTCGATGTAGTTGGTTATGGCCTCGTTGATGAGATAGCTCCGGGGCCGGTCTTGCGCTGCGGCCAGTGAATCGAGCGCATCAATTTTTTCGACATCGGCCCGGAAGCTGACGGTCTTTTCTGAACTACCC
>Ga0206961_1034_pt1 | contig 36039 bp, 26 predicted proteins | sample Alteio_BWOrgHeat_30_FD_153238 | JGI IMG/M metagenome (GOLD analysis project Ga0206961, IMG submission 153238) | Enriched cells from forest soil in Barre Woods Harvard Forest LTER site, Petersham, Massachusetts, United States -... | ecosystem: Environmental > Terrestrial > Soil > Temperate forest >...
CTTCCCCCAGGATTCGACCACCGCCTTGCTCGGGATCGTTCACCCAGTGATCTTGGGTGATAAAGCCAGCGTTGACGCGGTAATGCAATGCCAACGGTTCCTGGATTTCTTTGAGAAATGCTTTCATCCTCTGTGCCATCGGAGCGAATCGGCGGTTATAGCCGACCATCAGCACGGGAGCGCGGCCAGAGATGAAGTTTCGGTAAGCACGAACAATTTTCGCCAACTCGATTTCGTTCAGACAGAGCGGTTTCTCACAGAAGATGTGCTTGCCAGCAGCGATCGCGGCCAATACCTGCTTGGCATGTAAATGATGACGCGTAGCGATGACAACTGTATTGATGTCGGGGTCGTTGAGGATTCTGTGCTCTTCGGTCGCGCAGTATTGGAAGCCGAACTTTTCTGCTGCGTGACGAGCATGCGGACCGTTGGCGGCACATACGCTGACCAACTCCACCCCTTGAATCCGTTTGAGCGTTGGCAGTAGTGTGCTCGTGGCGAAGGCGCCCGCACCCAAAACACCGAGCGACACCGATTTATCGCTGATCAGGGCAGGCCCTTTTTCCTTCCCGACTAGCTGAATTTCGTAGCTCGCTTCAGTCTGCTCGGAATAAGTGATCAACACGCCGAGGAATGGCTCACCCACTTGCCCCGTTATTAGATCGTAGGCACCCAGCGCACGTTCAATGGGAAACCGGTGAGTAATCAGCGATTTCACTTCCAGCTTGCCTTCCGACAGCAGTTGAAGAAAAGCTTCCATGTTGCGCGTTTCTGTCCAACGCACGTAGCCGATAGGATAGTCACGGCCTTTCTGTTCATAGGCGGAATCATAGCGGCCCGGCCCATAAGAACGTGAAATTCGGAAATCCAGTTCTTTTTCAAAATAGAGCTTACGTGGGATTTCCATACCAACTGTGCCCACAGCAACCACAACCGCGCGATCGCGCGCTACTTCTCCCGCCAGTTCGACTGGTTCGTTGCTTAGTGTTTACGCCGTGATGAGGACTGCGTCTGCACCATACCCGCTGGAGTGTTGCAAACACAAATCGCGCAGGCCGTTGTGTGAAATGCTGACCCCATCCGCACCCAGGCGTGCCGCAAGTTCAGTGCGCTCGAGGGCGATGTCCATTCCCAGTACGCGGCAACCGGCCGCTTTGAGGACCTGAATCGTTAACTGTCCGAGAAGCCCGAGACCGATGACGGCAACCACATCTCCAATTTTCACATCAGCTGTGCGAATGCCGTGCATGGCCACAGCACCCAGAGTCGTAAACGCTGCCTCTTCAAAGCTGACGGCTGAGTTGGGGCGAATTTTGGCGGCTAACAAACGAGGGATACAAGCAAATTCGGCGTGTACAGCATGATTCGCTCCAGCGCAGGCAACGCGATCGCCCAGGTTTAGATCGGTAACACTTTCCCCAACCCCAACGACAGTTCCAGAACTGCTGTAACCAAGAGCATTGGGTTGGTCGAGACGGTTGCGAACGGCTGCGACCGCCGAAAATACGCCATCGCGACGAATTTTGCTGACGACTTCGCGAACGAGATCCGGGCGGGCTTTCGCTTTTTGCAGTAGGTTCTTGCTGGCAAATTCATAAGAGGCACGTTCCGTACCAGCAGATACCAGCGACGCCGCCATACGCACCAACACGCATCCCGGAAGCAGTTGGGGAGCGGGAACCTCCACCACGGCAATCTCGCCCGAGCGCGCCTGCTGCAGGACCTGTTTCATGTGGCAGTTCTTTCCAACTTGGCAACTCAGAAACGCCATTGTACCCAGAAATGTGTCGCTACCGCTGATTCTTAGACAAGTGTGGCCAGAACGTCAGTTCAACAGAACTGGTGATATCTGACTTCCTGGTCGGCGACAAAACTGGAAAATCCCAAGTTTCGTATTGAACGCTACCCGAAACCCTAAGATCATGCCGAAGCAGACATCGGCTTGGAGACTGAGGTCCTGAAAATGACCTCCATTGAGGAAGGCCTTGTCCACATTGTTGTGACGATAGCCCAGTTGAACCTGGCTCCGCGGGGAAAACGAGTACGTAGCCCATCCTTGTTCCCCGCGCCCTCTGCGTCCAACCCAGTTTCCTAGAATGTTGCCGTTGTTCGTATAGCCTGAGCGATATCTGGTATCCGAGTACACGGCTCCCGATCCGAAATGAGGTGGGTAGTTGAGATCGGTGGTCACGCCTTCGAACCGCAGTTGCAGTTTGTGGAGACCAGGCAACTGCGGAAGGTAGATGCCGGGATTGATTTGCGGGCGAGTCGATCCAATCGGGGAATACTCGTCGATAACCATCGAGTCGACGTACAGCGTCAGCCAGTTTCTAAGACCCGGCATGCGATAACTAAAGTCGAACTGCGAGAGTCTTTTCGCAGGGTTCGCCGCGATTGAAGTCTTGTGAGAGAAAAACGTACGTAGGAAATTGTGCCAGGTAAACGGATTCCCAGTGCCTCCAAATTGTGCCGTGTAGCCAAAGCCTAGCTCTAGATTTTCAGTCGGCTTGAAACTCAACTTTGATCCTTGAATCCAAGGCTGTGAGGGAAGGCCTGGGCCGATTAGAATCGACCAATCCTGGCCGGAAAGCCGTCCCAAGAAGAACTGACTATGAACGGGTCCCAGCAAACGCGAAAGTCCTGGTATCCGATAAGGTGAGACGGAATCGATCCGGAACATCGGCAGTGGTTCGGCGTTGTCACTGAATATTAGTGAGCCTCCGGCCGCAGGCCCGAGCCACAAGTTCTGTTGCCCAAATGAAAACTGCGTGTTTGCGATTTGGAACGACGCGGTGGCGTTCAACAGGCGAATTCGATCGAGCTGCAGAATGGGATTGGGGTTCATGATCGGGACCGTGTCCGCCGTCGCTGTGGCTTGGAGCGTTTGGGCAGATTCCGATGGCACAGCCGGCGAATGCTGGTATTCAGCATTGATGTACAGCGAAAACGGTCCAGCTACGGCCGAGGCGGTCAAACCGGATACGTTGTTTAAACCGGTCCAATAGGGACGTCCATAGTCATTGATGATGGTTTGGCCGAAATGGTAACTGTCTCGCAACGGAGTGCCAGAAATCGCAGTGGTTCGTGTGTACAGGGACTCCACCGTCGCTCCTACATTTGGGGCTCCGTCCAGGCGTGAGATCTCGTCCTTGAACTCGCTGGTAAGGGTCTTATAGATTTCAGGCGCCTCACCTTCATCGTTTCCGCCCTGGTTCAATTGTTCTTGCGCTTCTTCGAGTAAGCGGGCACACTCCATCCGGCTCCAGGGACGATTGCCAGCGTATGCACTTTTCACATATCCCAACGCCGACAAACGATCGAACAGCGGATAGATCCAGCTGCCCACTGGAACATAGGGAGAAGCCATGTTGTCAGGGTTACGGCCTTTGTCGCCAGACTTTTCTTCTAGCAGGCTTCCCCAACCGGACCCTCCCACCTCCGGATCGTGGTGAGCTCTATACACCTGGCGACCGAAATACCAGCCCAGTGCGCTGCCAACAATCACATCTGCAGGAAAGTGCTGCTGGGCGGTGACTCGGGCAACGGTAACCGTGGAGGCTAGCCCGTAGGCCGCCACTTGGCTGAACCAGCCCGGATACTCATGCGCCCAGACACTAGCGATGGACCACGCAATGCTCGAATGTTCCGAGGGAAACGAAGCGCCTCCCTTAAAGAAATCCCCATGTCCATTTCCTTCGAGAGGACGTTGTCGCTGGGTAGTTTCCTTAAACAAGTACGTCACCGCAGTACTGTTGATGGCAGCCTCCCCGCTGAGTAGTCCAGCTTCCTGCAAATGGTCATTGTGGGTTATGTGACCGAATAAGTACGAGGCTCCACCCAAACCGATGAGGGAATAGGTGATGTAGTCGGAAGTATGCAAGCTGGTTTGCATATGACTCGCGTTCACCTGCCGCGCCCACCAACTATCGCTCGCGATGAATGCGGCTGTAACTCCCGCGAAAGGCGCAACCCATTTAAGGTCCTTTACCCGCAGGCGCGTAGGTGCTGTCCAGAACTCTTTTTGGTCTCCGACAATATGCTTGAGAAACGGTGAAACCAAGCGGTTTTCGGGATCCTCGCCGGGTTGCAGTTGGTAGTCATCTTCAGGCTTCACAGCAGACTTGGTTCGGGAGGTATTGCTAGGGGCGGACGAAGTCCGTGGAGGCGCATCCTGAGACCACGCACGCGGACTCGACCCGGAGATCACCGACAACAACACGACAAGACTAGCCAAACGACACTTCACCGAAATGGAGCTCCCAACTTGCAGCGTGATGTCACTGCGCAAATTTCCGTCCTGGCATGAACCATCACGCCATGGTTCCGAATCGCTAACACTTACAACCGGAATGCCCCTAGATGCTATTTTCCGACCGCAATTGATGTAGCTGCCTCAACTCCCAAGGGCAGGGTGAAACTGGGAATACTCGCAGCCGAATATGGTGGATTATAAACAGTGATGGAATCAGATGAGACGACATATAAGTTGTCATCGGCATCTAGTGCAATCCCTTGTGCAGTTAATAGGGATAAGTTTAGACCTTTGGTGATTGAAAAAATCGGCTGGGAGGACGCTACAATCGGCAGATTGTACACGTCGATCCCACTAGCAGGTGCTAGGGCGAATAGTTGGGTCTCGTTGATAGCAATGCCCACGTAACCAAAATGCATCAATGCAGTCGCGACCGGCGTTCCACTGTATGGCGGAGCTAGAGCGAGAAGATTACATCCATCAGGGTAACAGCCAGCAATGATCAGATTGTTGTTGAGGTCAAGGCCCATGGCGTTGAAGTTAGTATTCGGTTGAGGGGGAATTAATTGCGACGGCGTGATGCCACGTCTCAATGGTGCCTTGAATTGAACGGCATGTACTTTGCTTGGCACGAACAAATCGCCTGTCGCGCTGAATACAGGCTGACCAGAAGTAATGGAGAGGTCGTGAGTTAATGGAATCGAGGAATTGCCTAGTGCAGTCTGGTAGATGTCTATTTCGGCACCTCCTACAAATTGGCAGAAATCCCCGCGGCTGACAGCTATATTGCCTTTACCGTTCGCGGCCAGGGATCCAACATTGCTAATCCCGGGCGCTGTAAACGTCGGCGTCGATGCGCTCGAAATCGGCAAGGTGAACGTTAGAAGCTCACCTGTCGAACAGCCAGGCGTCTCTCCCCCAGTCGGAACCGCCTCTACTCCCACATAAAGATGCAGTGGGGTAGTAGAAGAGGCGGTAGAAGAAGAGGAGTTGCCGCCACACGCCGTGAGAAACATAGTGAGGATAACCAGCAGCGCGCAGAAGATAAGCCGCTCTCTTGGACTCCCGGAGACATGGCCTCTCGAACCTGAATTCGTAGCTCTCATTGCTAGCTCCTGCTCGTTAATGCCACTACTGCACCACCAACGTCAGGTTCGCATTGTGGATCAGCATGTTTGAGCCAGACCTGAAAGTGCCCGTTACCGTCAGATTGTAAGTACCGGACGGTGTTCCACCCCCACCCGCTCCAGCGGCGCTCCCACCGCCACACCCAGGCAAGCTGATCACGAGAGAAAGCATGCAGAAAAATACGAATCCGTAGAGCACTCGCACTTGCCGTTTCCGTAACTTGCTGTCTGTGCTGCCTAACACGATTAATCCGAACAGGCTTGGAAGCACCAACCACATCGCCAGCTTGATGCAGCCTGACAAACCCCCAGACTGTGTCAGGCTCGCCGAACTCGCAGCCGTCTTGACCGTGACGTTGACCGGCGTGGAAGTGGAACCGTCGAGCATAGCCGTGCTGGGCACAGAGCAGATAGAGCCCACAGGTGCTCTACTACAGCTCAGGAACACATCATGATTGAACCCTCCAAGGGGCGTCACGGTAAGGGTATAGCTGGCAGCCTGTCCAGCACCGACCGTGATGCTGTTGGGGGAAGCAGTCATTGAAAAGTCTTCACTCATACCGTTGAGTGCCACGGTTTGCGGGCTCCCGGGAACATTGTCGGCAATGCTCAAAGTTGCGATTCGATCTCCTGGCGCCGTGGGAGTAAATGTCACATTAATTTGGCAGCTTGCATTAACCGCTAGGGTTGACCCGCAGGTCGTGCTGTGCATTGCGAAGTCAGCTGCATTCGGCCCCATGAATCGGTTCCCTGACAGCACCATCGTGCCGGTGCCAATATTGCTTAACGCGATCGCCATGGGTGCGCTGCTAGTGCCAACAGGCAGCCTTGGGAAAGCCAAATTAGCCGGAGTAACGGACGCAACCGCGAACGACCCTTGCAGAAAAACGGAGTAGCTTCCCCCAGAAAAGGAGAGATCCACCAGTCCGTCGTCGTTGAAGTCCGCCGCCGCGAGCGCAAAAGGAGAAAACGGCGCGGGAAAGATGGCGGGAGCCTGAAAAATGCCATCACCATTACCTAATCGGAGGCTGAAGGAGGCGTTGCCCAAATGATCTTCGTCAAGCGTGACGACGTCCAGCTTGCCATCGGCATTAATATCTGTGATCGTTATATCGAAGCTACCACCTTCGTAAACCGCGGCGGGTTGAAAGGTGCCGTCTCCATTCCCCAACAGAACCGAGAGGGTCGGTGACTGCTGATTGATCGTAGGCCCGTTTTCGACTATGAGATCGAGTTTTCCGTCGCCGTTAAGATCCACTGTGGCCAGCGCAAAACCACTACCGCTGTTGAGGACCATTTGGCTTCCTACTTGGAATGTGCCATCCCCGTTGCCGACTAGCACGTTGATGGAAAAGCTTCGTTCGTCGAAAAACGCAATGTCGAGATTCCCGTCCGCGTTGAAATCCCCAACAGTCAAAACGCTAGCCCACTCGCCAAGGGAATACGCCACCGGCGACTGAAACGTCCCATCGCCGTTACCCAGCAATATTGAAACACCCGGTTGATTCAAATCAGTCTGGTTACCTACTGCCAGGTCGAGTTTGCCGTCATGATTGAAATCGCCGCTGGCGATGCTAACCGGGTGGAGAGTTGCGAAGGTCTTCGGGGTCTGAAATGTTCCATCACCGTTACCTAGAAATATATCGAGTTGTTTGCTTGCGGAGTCGATGGCTGCCAGATCCAGCTCTCCATCGCCGTTAAAGTCCTCCGCGATCATGAAATCCCAAGACGAACTGCCGAACACCGAGCATTTAGGAGTAAGAAATGTTCCATTTCCTCTTCCGAGCAGAACACAGATTGAACCGTCGGTACTGCTGGCTATCGCTGCGTCCAACCTTCCGTCGCCATCAAAGTCTGCGGAAAGCACTGGGCCGAAGAAGTCGCCACTAACTCCGCCAAGACCGGCAAATGCAAAGGAGGTGACAGCTGTGGCAACGTGAAAATACTGAACATTGGACACCCCGCCGCCCGGGCCTGGGTTGGACACTGCAATCGCAGCCGTTCTTGCTGTCGCTGTGTTCGCGGCCGGAACCGTGGTAGTCAGTTGAGAACTGCTCACAAATGATGTAACCAGCGCGGTACCGTTCCAGTTCACGGTCGCACCGGAAACAAAACCCGTCCCATTCACTGTCAGCGTGAATCCGGGTCCCCCCGGCGCTACGCTCGTGGGAACTAGCGGCTGATTCACGAATGGAACAGGATTTGATTGGGCCAGCCCCACAGTACTGGCAAAGATTAAGCAAGTGCAGACGAACTGGTTAAGCTTCATTAGATCTTTCCTGGAATCCGGGATCCTTCACTCTTGAACTTGGATGCATCGCTCCTGTTGCACATCCAAACGGCGAATTCCTCGGCTGCAACTCCTAGACAACCAACTCGAACCTGAAATCGAACCTCTCATTGCTAGCTCCTGCATGTCTTACGCTTTGGAGGGAACCCGATCATGGGCTGAAGGTTGCTGCTGTGCGCTACTTTATTTTCCGCTCACATAGTCATTCAGTGCAGCGTGGTGGTACTGGCCGTTCCCTAGTTTCTGATTCAGCACCTCGACTATTTGCAGAGCCGCGTACCGGGAGAGGTGAATGCCATCGGGAAAATTGGCCGGGTGGTCGCGTAGTTCGTCGAATTCGCCGGCATTGAAATCGACAATCAACTCTCCTGACTGAAACAGCAATTTGATTTTGTCGTAGTAATCCTGATAGGCGTGGCCTCGTGCCCGCCAGAGCCCGCTTTCCACTGGCGGAATGATGCCCACGATCTTCGTTCCAGATGACCGGACTTTCTGCAGAAGTTCCCCATATTCCTTTAGGGCGGCGGCATTCACCGGCAATGCAGACTGGCCGGCCAGTAAGCTCTCCGTACCCGGAGGCACACCCATACCCGGAAGAGCCGGGCGAATATCGTAATCATCCTGTCCAAATTCGTTGAATTCCCGCTTGTACAAACCACGTTCTACTTGCCATTTAGTCCAGTAAACCCGCAATAGCTGGATCGAACCGAGAGCACCCCAGTATTCCTGTGGATTCATGTAGCCGGACTTGCGTCCACTGGCTTCCGTGAGATAGGGATGAATCACAAACATCATTATGCGGGGGTGCGCGCGCTGCAGAATGTTTCCCACCAGCAGTGCTTCTTCGGAGATGTCACCACCATTGAGGGATGCGTTGTACGCGCGCATGCTGGTGAGCTGACCCGTGTCCCAATTGTCGGAGATCGACGTGCCTACCAGCAGAGCGTCGAAGTTGGCAGGGATGTAGTTGTAGCTGAACAGATATTTCGTGGTCCGCTCGTTGTCATAGACCACTAGTTTCCTTCCCCGGGAGTCACCGAACACTCCGTAGACATTTAAGTGGTAATTCAATGCGATCACCATTGCAGCCAGCGCCAACGTCAACCCCAGCACCAGAAAGTTCCAGCGCCGGCACCTATTCCGAACGCGCTCAGCCTCAGCTTCGCCCCTTGGGAGATGCGGTACGCTGATGGGCGTGGCGTTATACGCAAGGGACCTCGCATTCCTATCAGAAGGCAAAGTAGACAAACTCCTTGGCAACAGTCGAATTCATGAATAGGAATGCGAGCAACAGCATCGCTGTCACGGCAAGACCCATACGTAGGCTGGAATTGGGCTGGTACGCCAGTTCGTTTGAGTTCCTGCCTATCATCGCCGCCGGCACTCCCACCAGCACCGGCAAAAAGATTACCTGAACCTCTGAGAAGCGAATGGATTCCCGCAGAGCGCCAGTAGATAGCGCACCGTGAGGCGACACCAAGGCGTGGCATACATCAAGAGCGACCGCAATGTTACCAGATCGGAAAAAGATGAATGCCAAGTTCACAAATAACATTGTGAGGCCCCAGGAAAGCGCTTTGGGAAGAGCAATTTTGATCCGCTTGCGCCAGATCAGGTTCGCGGCCAGCGCTACTCCGTGCAGAAATCCGAACAAGAGAAACGTGAGAGAAGGTCCGTGCCAAATACCGACAATGGTCATGGCCGCTAGCGTGGAAGTGACTCCCGCAGTCAGTGTGGCTTTGCGGAATGACCGGATGATCGGCGTATATAAATATGTAGTTATAAATTGCGAGAGGGTAATGTGCCACCGCTGCCAGAATTCAATGATGGAAAGAGACCGATAGGGCGTGTTGAAATTGATGGGCACGGAGAAACCCATTAGCAATGCCGTGCCGATAGCCATGTCAGAATAACCGCTGAAGTCAAAGTATATTTGGAAGGTATAAGAAAACGATACAACCCAAGCCTCCAAGGCAGAAAGCGCGCCAGCGTGGGAGAAACCGGCGTCGGAAATCCGGCTGAACGAGTCCGCAAAAACTACCTTCTTGAACAGCCCGATGGCAAGCAGAGTAATGCCCTGCGTGACGCCCGGAGCGTGTGCTGTAACCACTTGCTTGAACTGTGGGACCATCTGCCGCGCTCGCGTCAGGGGGCCCGAAGTTACAGTGGCAAAGAATGAAACGAATGCGGCGTGGCTGATAAGGTCATTGGCCGGCACCAATTTCTCGTAGACATCCACCAGGTACATAATCTGCTGGAGTGTAAAGAAGCTGATACCCAGGGGAAACGCCCAGTCGGGAAGATGGAGACCCAGTACTGCTAAAAGCAGAAAATGTCGCAACACCAGATTCAGATACTTAAAGCTGGCCAGAAAGAGGACGTTAAAAGTGAGTCCGGCTACAAGCAGCGTCTTCCTTCGTTCACCTTCAATACGGGCAATGCCGCAAGCGAAAAGATAGTTTGCGATGATCGAACCCAGCAGCAGCGGGGCGTGTGCTGGCCGGGCAAAAGCGTAGAAGAGAAACGACGCTGCAATCAGAACAATCTGGGCCATGCGAGCCGACACTCGGCGAGCGCACAAGTAATATGCAACTGCCACCACGGGCAGGAAAACAAACAGAAACTTGAACGAGCTGAACAACATCAGGAGGCGATCCCGCCGGTAACTGGGATGTTCACGCCGCTCAGATGATCAGAAGCAGGAGAAAGCAGGAACTCGATTACCTTCACTACATCACGCGTGCTCAGCAAACGACCATGCGGTGCACCTGCGGCCGCCAGTTCCTTGGCTTTCTGAGGAAGCTCAGAAAGAAACTGCGTGTCCGTCATATAAGGTGAGACACCGTTGATGTTAACCGAGCCGCCCGCATGGTCAGCGGCCAACGCACGAATAAGCCCCAGTTCAGCATGCTTTATGACTGTGTATGTGGCCATGTATTTAGCCGGTACTCCAACTGTGACGCTGGAAAGCACCAAAACAACTTTGGTGGGTTGCGGCGCATGCGCCATCGCAGGCAAAAATTCTTGCAATAGGCGCATCACGGCGCGGACCTGAACAGCAAAGTCATCATCAAATCTCGCCAAATCGGCCTGATGAAAACGCTCCAGGTGAACCTTAAGCCCTGCCAAGTGGATGATCTTTTGAGGAAAGTCGGTATGCGCCCGCAACTGGGCGATCAAGTGCTCAACCCCTGCGCTGCCACGCAGGTCAGCCTGTATCGGTACGATGTCGGCCTTCAATTCGGACTTTAATTTATCGATTCGATCTTTTCCTTGGTAGAAATGAGCAAAAATGCGGGCATCCCGCCCTCCGTTCGTGATTAAGCGGATCAACTCCCTGGCAAGATCGGAAGACGCTCCGGTAATTAAAATGTTTTCAGTGCTCAAGGAGGCCAACCCGTATTTTCGCTTTGGAAATGACTTCGCTGCCCTTTTCGATGACCGCTTTGATCTCAATGCGACGATAGGCTTCGTTCAAATGGGCGATCTCGCCTTTGACTGTGAGCTGGTCACCGATATACGCAGGTTTGGACAAATCTAGACTTATTCCTTGCAGCAAACAATATCGTCCGGGGAGATAGACGCCGACTAGCCGAGAGTAAAGTGTCGAGGTCAGCATGCCATAAACCACCACATCGGGGAAACCGGCGCTTGCTGCAAAGGCGGGATCAAGGTGGAGAGGATTGTTGTCTCCCGAGAGCTCAAGGAACTGCCGCATCATGAACGCGGTCAATTCCACTTCAAAAGAGTGGGCTAAACCAGTATAAAGTTCCGACCAACGATAGGCATTCATCGCACGGCGAGCTTCTGCTCCATCAGGTCGATCATGTCACCCACGTTCTTAAGCTCGGCCAATTCACCCAATGCGAACCTTATCTGGAACTCTTGTTCGATAGCGGAAACAAGATTGATATGGGCCAGGGAATCCCAATCTTTAACAGTCTGTGCGCTGGATTCGCGGGTGATCTGCAGTCTAGGATCGTCCAGAACGTCGCGGAAAATCTGCTGCAGATGGGTCAAGATGTCACTCATGGACCGGCTCCTTGATATATTTGTTCCGAGGGGCATACTCCCGCGAAACTTTGAGTTTCCATATTGACTTCTGTTCGTTGCCTCCGGCTCGCTCAAAACCCAGCTTTGCGTAATGATCCGCTACCAGCCCGTTTTTCTCCGTGGGGATGTAATAGCCCAGAACCTCCGCAATGCCGTCCCTCTGGCAAGCAGAAATCAGAGAATCAAGCATGATCAGTTCTACCCCGCGCTTCAAAACGCGGCAACTCATGATCCACAAGTCCACATGAAGGATGGATCCTTCTCTTCTCCCGATAATGATCGAGATTAGGCCGCTGTCGCCAAACTTGTCTGCCAGCTTTCCGTAAAGTGTGATGCAGGAAGGATTGGAAGCCAGGGATTCTACCTCAGCCCGAGTATAGCGTCGTGTAGTGAGGTTGAACTGATTAGTCTTGTTGATCAACTGTGCGATGCGATCGACGTAAACTGGTTTGAAGGGTGCGATCTCAGCGCTCATCTCCAGCGAGTCGAGGTACTCATCGTAGGTTTCGAACCGGCTCTCGACCGCTGTCCTTTGCGCGTTAGCTTCGTATTGCTGTGACCTCTCCAAGTCTTCCCTTGACAGGCGGACCGACTCGAAGTAACGACCATCCTCTAGCACAGAAATGAAGCCGGTGGGATCGCTTCCCACGTTCGGGACTGCAACCATTGGCAACTGGGCGGAGATGATTTCGCGCTCTGCAGGATTGTCGTCCACAAATACCAAACTATCTAAGCCAATATTTAGCTCAGCAGCGATGGCCTTGACGTTTTGGTACTTTGCATCCCAATTGGCTTTGAAGCTGGAAATATGATGGAGCTTGAGAACAGAGTCCGGATGCGCAAAACCCTGGCGAGCGATGGACTCCGAATTCTTAGAACAGACCGCTAGAAGAATACCCCGGTCCCGGAGGCGTAGACAATACTCCTGGAACGCGCTGTAGGCCTCGGCCTCCGGTGTTTCACGGCCGATTTTTATTTTTTCGGGCCCGTCGTCACCAATCACACCTCCCCAGAGTGTATTGTCCAAATCAAGTACCAAGCATTTACGGGTGCGGCCATAGATGGCTCGGACAATCCCTGCGGCTGACTTAGCGATCTCTAGACTGGCCTCGGGTGTAGAAAAAATCTTGTAGCCGTACCATCGGCGGGGATCGTGAAAATTCTTCAACCCTACCGACGCCGCAACCGCGTTCAGATCATTCAGAAACAGCTTAGTGCGCTTGCCTGCCTCACGCGCAAATTCGCTGTTGAGTTGATTGACGAACCTCACGCTGCCAGCGGCGCTGATGAGATCAAAATTACCAAGCAGGCGCTGAGCCGGCAGCTCAAAGTTATTCTGGATGACCATTCCACCGACGAATTCATCGAGAGCGTTCCAAATGGAAGCAAACCGCATATACTCGGACGTAACGTGCGCAGCGAAGTCGTCCTCCGTGGCTTCAAGCACCGCCCGTCCCTGTATGTTAATCGATGAGGTATAGACAAAAACAAGGTTCGGCCCAAACTGGATTAGCCGGGATGGATCTAGCACAGCTTCTTCGAAATATTTATTGTAATCTGAGAAGTAGAAATCCGGTTGGATGCCCTCCTCAAGAAGGAGCAATTCCAGCAAGGACGCGAATTCGGTCGTTGTAGACCCACCCAGCAGAGCAATCCGCGTCCCCAAAAGGTGGGTCTGGTTTAGCAAGTCGCGGCGCAACGCTTTTTGCTTGCGCAACAGGACGGCGGCGGGCATTTCGCTAATTCTCATGCTCTGCCGACTTTCTTCACGTGGGCAGCAAGACGCCACATGAACTGGACTGGCAAGCAAGAACCGAACCATCCATACGAGCGCGTTTTGATCGCATTCCCTTGCGGGCAAGCCAATCTTTCTATGATCCCCCTGAAAATCAAAAAGACGTAGAACAACCGGAACCTTTGGGTCGCTTTAGCCCTGCCTTCAAGGTTCGGACAGCAACAATTTGCATCAAGAAAGCTCTGGACTATCGATTGCTCTAACACGGCTTAAGAGTGGAACCATCACCCGCTGAACAGCACATTTTTCAATTACTCAGACTGCAAATCGTCCGATCGGGGTCGAATCCGAAGTAACTCGGGCTTTTGCCGATGCTATCTAAGAGTGACTAGTACTTCGATCTTTCCCTTTCCCGTCACCAAGGGCTGCAAAGCTTTGCCGATGATGGCACCGGGCATCCGGGCGTTGTCAGTTCCCCGCATAGCGTATCCGGAAGTGGAAGAGGTTACAAGGAGGTCACCTCGAGAAATCGGCCCGTTCTCTGTAATTACTTTGCATGGAACAATTCCTACCATTGCCATCGGTATTTCGGTCGCCAGCAGCGGGTCTTCAGAGCTGTGTTGAGCACCGACGACGCCCGGCTTTGTCGAATAGATACCAGAGACCATGGTCGAATAGGGCGATGCGGAAAGAGAGAATTGCTGGTCCGAGTCTGGATCGACCACTAGAACATCGCCCGGTTCATAGTTCCTTCCGCCTCCGACCACGCTCACCGATTCTGCAAAGTCAGCTCCTCCCACCTGGGTCCCCCCGTCAAAGAAGCCCCTTCCGGTGCTGTCGATTCTGGCCCGGGTAAAGCTCTTGTAGTGGGTTGGATCATCAGCTCCGCCGATCCCGGAGATCCCGACCTGGAACCGAAAGTTATCGTTTGAATCGCGCACAGCAAAGAGCATGTCCCCGTGACTGGTGTGGGCGTAAGTATCGGCTGCGATCAAGACGAAGCTTCTAGATCGGTCCACTACACCGTTTAGTGTTGTATTGAAGGCACTGGTGAACACTCCTCCGCCATCCGTGCTATCCTCCGCCCAGAACGCTCCACCGGCCTGGCACGAATCCTGGTTTAGCCAATTGGGTTCACCCTGAAAGCAGACGGAATGATTGGGATGGGATCCCAAAAAGGTGCTGTTAATCTCAATGCCGCCGGGATACTCGATGTTCATTCCATACTTATATGGCACGATCAGGAAATTCTTGTTGGGAGTTGAAGAGGGTGGATGCGCGTCGTCAATGGTCACGGCATCCGGCACGCATAAGAAATTAGCCTGATCAGAAGCAGACTGCTTGCTCTCTGTTCGTTTGTCGCAATAAGCCCGTGACAGACGGAAGTGCATTTGTGACCCCGCCTGGGCCTCAGATCCGGAAACGACGTCACTGTCATCTGGGGCCAAGCCGATCTCGCCAAAATCGATGCCATTCAGGTTACTCGAGAATACGGCGGGGCCATTCCTGGTGGGGGCAGTACCAGTTTGTCCTTGCAACGCACATCCTGAAAAAGCGCCGAGTGCCATGAGCAATAAGGCTAATCGTGTGGTCCTCACCAGGCCTCCAATCGGGTTGCATCTCGCGGTGTGGTGCATATCTAAACGGATTATCTTGCCCTGCAGATCAGTTACAACTCTGCAAAACTCATGATTGTCGCTAAACCGAGTCGGTGGCTGTTGCGCACCGCTCGCCCCTGGCCACCACTAATCAGCCCGCAAACTAGATCGCGCCAGAACAACTCGTGCGGCACAAAAACATTGCCACCTACAACAGCGTCCAGAAGATATTGAGTTGGGCCAGGACACTTGTATTGTTGAATATCTCGTAGATCCGGAATCAAGGAGTGGAGACCTTGGCAGGGGCGGAAACACCGCTTTAGGTGCGCAAATCCAGATGAGGTGGGCTAGTCACCCGCTTCAGCGGAGAACGCTTTAACCAGTTCGGGAACCTCTGCCCTCTGAGAGAGAGCCGCCATAACCTGGGCACCAACTTCACTCTGTTGGAGCGGACTGCCGTATTGTTGCAGGAACTTTGCATTGCTGTATAGAGGCAGGTGATAGTCCGCAATCAGCCCATTGTCAAACGCCACCTTCAACTCCTTAATCCCGTCCTCGAGCGTTTTCGAACAGAAAAACCCGAGCTCTTCTTTTATCTTTCGGAAAGAGACGCGGTAGTTCCGACGGTCGGAGTTGTGGACATACTCGACCCGCGTATTCGGGAAAATATCCAGAATTCTTCGCGCCAGTTCGCTCAACGTATGGTTCAATCTGTCATCGCCGACGTTGTACGTCTGGCCTCCGACCACTTCTGGAGGGGCCTCAAGAACTCGAATAATAGATTCAGCTGCGTCGCCGACGTGTAGGAAAGGCCGCCACTGCTCTCCGTTGAAGATGGTGACCACGCCATCTTTCATTGCTTTTGCCGTAAGGAGATTGACCACCAAGTCAAATCGCGGGCGGGGCGACAGACCGAAAATCGTAGAGAACCGCAGGATCGTCGGATGGAAACCATCACCCATCGCCGTCAAGAGTTCTTTCTCTGAATCGACTTTCGTCTCCGCGTATAGGGAAACCGGACGGACTCCAGACTCTTCGCTCATTAATTCATCGGACGCACCGTACACACTACAGCTCGAGGCGAACACGAACCGCTTGACGCCTTCACCTTTGGCGATTTCGATCATCATCCGCGTCGCCGCATAATTGATCTCGCGAGCCGTCTTCTGGTCACGATCGCAGGCGGGGTCGCCGACAATGGCGGCAAGGTGAACCACTGAGCGGACGCCAGCCATGGCTCGTACAACATCCCGAATGTTGCGGCAATCACCCTCCAAGAACTTGAATCGGGGATGACGCACAATCTCTTCAATCGGCGAGGCGCCATAAACCAAGCTGTCGAGCACCCGCACGCGATATCCCCGGTCCAGCAATTTACGGGACAGTATCGAACCGATATAACCCGCCCCGCCCACAACCAGAATCGTTTCCGGTGTCGGCGGCTCCTGCCGATGTGCACGCTCGCTCTCAAATGCCCGGTACTTCAGCCACCGTACTCCCGGGGTTGCGACCAGAACGAGAATCGAAAAAACTGCAACTGCGGAGTATGGCGGGAGAGCGTCCGATGGGTACACGACCATGCTGATTATCACTAGGCCGAGCACGCTGAGGGCAGCCGTTATGGCCGCGCGTCGCAGCCGAAGAGGCATTGCAGTGCCTCGCCAGGCTCGCGTGTACAACCCGCTGATCGCACAAGCACACGGAAATAGAACAGATAGCGGCAGAAACACGGTCAAGTAATAGCTACGTAGCGACGCGATATTCGTTGAGAGGGACTGAACAGGCACCGCCTTCAATTTGAGGGCGATACACATCAACGCAAAAAGCATCGCGACGTGAACCGTCACCAAGTCCGCAAAGGCGCGCACAGCCACGTCGAATAAGTTGGAAACCCACGTCTTATTGATCATAGTCTTTCCCGTGCGAATTGAGCCCAACTAGAGTCCGAAAAGCAGCCTGTCAACCGACTGTAGTCAATATGACTAAAATATGACTAAGTGGAGAACCCCAGTCCCCACACAAAGTTGTGTATTGGTTAGCAAAAGAATTGTACCACCCGATCACACGTCGCATGGGTGTCAGAGCTGATTCGTATAAGCCAGAGGTCAAAGTGGAAGATTTCATGCAGGAATCTGTCAAGGGATGGGGGGGCCTATATGGCACAACTGGCGGCAGGTACGGGGTGTCTGATACTTCGCGAAATTGCTGTGGCGGCATTCATTACCTTAGTCACAGCACGGCATGTGTCTTGCATATCGTTTTCCGAAAGGGTGGGATGAACCATGAACATTAGGCTTGTTTCGCCGAGGACCCTCGCAACCGGCCGCCGCTCAGCAGGACGAATATCTATCGGAAACGCCTTCTCCAAATAGATCTCACTGCAGCTCCCAGAGAAACATGGCACCCCCTCCGCGACAACAGCGGCGAGAATGCGGTCTCGCGTCCATCCGTCTCTGAGTTCTTCGGGTCGGACGAAAGTATAATACTTGTAGTAAGGGTGGATTACGTGGTCCGGCGGTTTAGTCACTCTTAGCCCGGGCTGTTGCTCGAATTCCCGTGTCAAGATGGCGGCGTTCATGCGGCGGATTTGTACCATCCCAGGAAGTTTACGCAAAAGGACTCGACCCAGCGCGGACTGAAACTCGGTAAGTCGCCAGTTGGTCCCGAAGGATTCATGCAGCCAGCGAAAACCCGGTAAATGCTGGCGCTTGTAAACCGCTTCATGACTCTTGCCGTGATCCTTGAAGCTCCAAGCCAACTCCCAAAGCTCCTTAGTGTTGGTCGTAATCATGCCGCCTTCTCCGCCGGTGGTCATGATCTTATCTTGACAGAATGAAAAGGCGCCAATATCGCCGAGAGAACCAACAGGCCGCCCGTTGTACGCAGCTCCGTGGGACTGCGCGCAATCTTCGACTACGCGTAAGCCATGCTCTTGCGCAAGAGCCAGAATCGGATCCATTTCACAGGGCCATCCAGCCAAATGGACTGCGATGATGGCCTTTGTGCGGGACGTTATTAGAGGCCGGATGGTATCGGCTGTAATATTTTGACTGTGGGCGTCAACATCGGCCAAGACTGGCGTCGCGCCTCGCATGACAACGCAACTGGCAGACGCGATAAAGGTGCGGCTGGGTACTATGACTTCGTCGCCCGGGCCGATTCCGAGAGCGTAGAGTGCGAGTTCCAGCGCTACTGTCCCGTTAGCCAAGGCAACCGCATACTTACAACCTGCTTGCACTGCGAATTCCCTTTCGAATTGCCGGCCTTCATCACCAGTCCAGTAGTTGACATTTCCAGACTGGAGGACCCGCGTGGCGGCTTCGATTTCATCCCGCGCAAACTGAGGCCAAAAGGCAAAAGGTGCGGTCCTGACTGATCTACCGCCGTCGACTGCCAAACTTCCTTCAGTGTCCATGTGTGGGTCGCATACCTCGCCGTGAAATACTATTCAGGTTCTGTTAGTTGATTTCGCTGGGATGCCTACGACGGTATCACCGGGCGAAACATCTTTGGTGACCACTGCTCCTGCTCCAACGGTCGCACCGGCACCCACGTGGACGTACTGGAGGATTTGGGCCCCGGTTCCCACCAGCACGCGCTCCTCTAGCACTACCCCGCCAGATATGTTTACAGTTGGATTGAGAACACACCCCTCCCCCAGGCGAGCCTCATGCCCAATAGTACAAGCAAGATTCACCATCGAAAAGGGAGCAATCACCAGATTCACCGTCCCAATCACGCCAGCACAAAGGAGGACTCCATCCCCCAGTTTCGCGCTTCCACGATCAAACTGAGCAGTCGGATGGACAAGAGCGGGCCACTCAATTCCTGGATAGGATGATTCTAGCTGGCTTGCGACCCTTAATCGAACCGAAGGCGTGCCAATGCCGATTGCAAGAGCGTCTATGCTTCCAGGGTTCTCAGCGATCCAGTCATAGCCTCCCAGCACCTGATCTCGACTATCACGTTCACTCAATCTGGAAAGATCGCTGACAATATATCCAACAAACTCGAAGCTTTCCTGATGGTGATTAATGTCGCGAATCAGCCAGGACACCTCCCGGGCGAAACCACCGGCACCAATGATCGCAATACGCTTAACGTTTCTCAGGACGGCCTGTTTTCTACGGTACAATCCTCGCATCCCAGAAATTCCGGCATGGTGGCGTAACCGCTCTGAGAGATTCCCTCCCGAAGGAGTACTTTGCGGATCGTCTTCAAAATAATCCAGAAATCAAGGCTGAGACTCCAGTGATCGGCGTACCAGACGTCCAAACGAAATCGCTCCTCCCAGCTGAGAGTGTTTCTCCCGTTTACTTGCGCCCAACCGGTGATACCTGGCTTAGTATCGTGGCGGCGCGCTTGCTCCGGCGTGTATCGCTCTAGATATTCTAGGAGCAACGGCCTGGGCCCAACTAAACTCATCTCTCCCTTCCACACGTTCCAAAGTTGGGGAATCTCATCCAGACTGAAACGGCGGAGAAGTTGCCCGAACCTGGTGAGCCGCTGAGAGTCGGGGAGAAGACGGCCATGCGTATCTCGGATCGCATTCATAGTTCGATATTTTAGCAGTGTGAACGGCCGACCTTTGTACCCGGCACGAATCTGGCGAAACAGGACTGGACTCCCCATAGTAAGCCGTACAGCCGCCCCAAGACACGCCAAGACAGGAGTCAACAGCAAAAGAGCCAACGACGCCGCTCCAAAGTCGAGACACCTTTTGATCAGCCGACTCGTCATAAGACGATGTCCACGGGCAAACTCTGGGATTGGCTGGTACCGAGGTCCGTCAACTGTGGAACCGGCAACTCCTTCTGTTGCAACAACAACACAAACTCGTGCTCCAGTGCCTTCCACACGAGGTCTCGGCGAAATTCTCGCTGCACCCGCTCTTGTCCGGCGCGGCCCATTCGATGGGCAGTGTCGGGGTGCTGAAACAGTGAAGAAAGCGCAAAGGCTAGCGAGTTTGCATCTCCGGCCTGCACTAACATGCCGGTCATGCCATCAAGCACTGCGTCGACGGCGCCCGTGGTGTGAGTTGTAACGACCGGCTTGCCTGCCGCCTGAGCTTCTAGAACAGTGTTTGGAAATCCTTCCCGGTAGGTGGGCAACGCGAAAACATCCATCAGATGGTAATAGGGAGCGGTATCTTGCACCAATCCTGTATGAACAATCTGCGGGTCTTTCTGGATCGTTTCTCGAACATAGCCCGGGATCGGATCCCCTTCTTCAAAATCGCCGATCATTAACAGGTGCAAGTCCGGCCACTGCTGGCGTAGTCGAGAATAAGCATTAACTAGTTCGCAAACACCTTTGTCGAGAGTGAATCGTCCGACAAATCCGATCACGGGAGCATCGGTCGGAATCTTAAGCTGCTTCCGTAAAATACCGGCTTGTCGGAGCCGTTCCGGTGTGGGAGCGAATCGATCAACATCCACCCCGTTACTACTGCCTGATGCCAGGACAACAAGTTTGCTCGGATGTGCAATGCGAAGATCCACGGCTTTCTGGCGGAGGCTGTCACTCACGCAGATCACGCGGTGGGCGCAATAGCATGCGATTCGTTCCGCTAGCACCAGGCACCGGCGTTTCCATCCAGTTGCGGTTTCACAACGAAGTCCACGCAACGTGTAAACTCGGCACGGCACGCGGCTGACAAAGGAAGCGAGCCCCCCAAGCAAGCCTGCCTTCGGTGTTCCGACATTCGTAATTGCTGGCTGTAGGCGCCACATCAGACACGATAGCCTCCACAGCGAGACCAGATCATTAAATGCACTGATTTCACGCACCATGGGCACGGCATAGGCTTGCACTCCCTCGTCTTCAGCGGCAGCGTAGAGTCTCGGTCCCGGAGAAGAAACCACCGAGACGTTGAACCCAGCCTCGCGAAGAAACTTGAGTTGGCCACGCATTAGACCAATACTCAAGTCCGCCGTCCCAACCTGCATCAAGCGGACGGCAGTGGCGAGGTTGACGCGCGTTGTGGCGACGGTGACGTGCATGAGGGAACCGTATAGCAAGCGCGATCTGCCGCGGTGGCCTTGCCACCGCCGCGGAACGATTGGTGGTTTTCTTCCAGCCACGCTTGAAACATCAAAACATCCCAGAGGTGATGCTGCCAAGCTCCGCGACCAGACAGGTGTTCGGCCCAGATTCGCCGGATGGGGGCAGGCTTGAAGAAGCCCTCAACTTGAAGGCGATGTTCGTCGACAAGGGCCTCCGCCCAGTCGCGAAGCGGGCCGCGCAACCATGACTCGATCGGGATTCCAAAACCCGTCTTGGGGCGATCGATCAACCGCTGTGGCACATAGCGATATAGAACCTGGCGAAGAACCCATTTTCCTGCACTGTCACGTATCTTAAAGCTTGCCGGAAGCGACCAGGCGAACTCAACCACACGATGATCGAGCAATGGAACCCTAGCCTCCAAGCTGACAGCCATGCTTGCCCGATCCATTTTTACAAGGATGTCATCGGGAAGATAAGTAACAGCATCCAGAAACATCATCTGCTGAATGAAATTTGACAGCTCTTCCTGAACGCCGTCCGCGTTGGTTCGATATTCCTCGTCGGTGCCGCCGATCACGACATCGGTTGGATCGGCCCAGTGTGAAGTATGTCTCAAATAGAGAGATCCACGGTCTTTCACGCGGAGCATTTCCGCGATTTTGTGCAATTTCAATCCCGGAGTTCTTTGCTCGGCACTGCGCGGTAAGAATCGAGCGCCAAGGCCAAACATCCTGTCCCACGTTTCCGGTGAAGGACTGCGGATTGCATCAGCCAGAAGCGATCTAGCAGAAGGGGGCAGCCATCCCACCGCATCCCAAATTCGATTGCTCCAAACGTGTCGGTTGTATCCACCAAAGAGTTCATCACCACCGTCTCCCGAAAGGCCCACGGTGACATACCGGCGAGCCATTTGGCAAAGCAAAAAGGTGGGGATCTGAGAGGAGTCAGCGAATGGTTCGTCATACATGGATGGCAAATTGGGAATGACGGCCAGTGCCTCTGTCGGAGTCACATAGAGATCCGTGTGCTCCGTTCCCAAGTGGCGCGCCACAGCTGCTGCGAATGGGGCTTCGTCATAAGCACTTTCGTCGAAACCGATTGTGAACGTCTTAACTGGCCTCGATCTTTGTACTTGCATCAACGCAGTCACGATCGAAGAATCCACACCTCCCGACAAGAAACCTCCCAGTGGAACATCGGACAGCATTCTCAGGCGCACCGCGTCCCGGAGAAGCGCATCCAGTTGGCCGATAGCGTCCTCTGTCGTGCCGCGAAAAGGATTCGCGTTACCACGCGCCGCAGCCTCCCGCAGCGTCCAATAGGGAACGGGTTTCAAATCGAGCGGAGCTTCCACAGGAACACTGATCATATTCCCAGGGCGAAGCTTATAGATTCCGTGGTAGATGGAATGCGGGGCGGGCACACAATTGTGCCGCATGTACAACATCAACGAGTCTCGATTAATCTCGCCTTGGAACTCCGGGTGGCCGCACAGAGCCTTCAGTTCAGACCCAAATAGAAATGTCCCACGCATCCACCCGTAGTAAAGCGGTTTTTCTCCCATGCGATCACGGCTGAGATGCAAAACTCGCTCCTCTCGGTCCCAAACCGCAAATGCGAACATGCCATTGAAGCGAGGAAGTGCACCCTTGACACCCCACTGGTCAAAGCAAGCGAGCATCACTTCAGTATCGCTTGGTCCGCGGAAGCCAAGGGAGTCGCTAACCTGTTCCAGTTCCTTCCGCAATTCCTTGAAGTTGTACAGTTCCCCGTTAAAGACGATGGTGAATCTCCCACTTCCGGACACCATGGGCTGGTGACCAGTGGTAGACAAGTCAATAACCGCTAGACGTCGATGGCCCAGCGCGACCCCTGTCTCCGCGTCCACCCAGACACCATAGTCGTCAGGGCCCCGATGCCTCAACGCGTCGGTCATCCTCCCGGTAATTGCTCGGAGGTTCTCATTTGAACTTCTGCGACAGAGATCAATAAAACCTGCGATTCCACACATTTAGGAGTTTTCCATTACCGCGAGTTTCTGGGGTATTTAGATTTCTTGCTGCAAAACAGCCTACAGTATTCATACACTGCACGTCGCTGTGCCCGCAGCGGTTTTGGTGTCATTTAAAAACGATGGATTTCCCAAGACCGACGAGAAAACCTCATCCCACTGGGCAAGCATTTGTTCCTCGCTACAATGCCGTTGTACAAATTCCTTACCGCGCTGCCCGGCATCTTTTCTTTCTTTTTCGCTGGTGGAATATTTTTCTAGCGCATTCTGCCAATCTCGGGATGTATCACAAGCCATATGGATTCCCGCAGCTTGCATGGCTCTGGTATACGCAGGAGTGGCGGAAACAAGGGTGGGCATTCCCATCCGCCAAAACAAGTGAAGTTTGTTTTCTGGCTTTCCAGAGTACATCGGATCCTGCAACGGTATCGGAATTACGGCGAGGTCGCAAGCGCAAACGATGTGGGAGCATGTCTGTTCGCTCCACGCATAGAGGTAGTGAGGAATCGGCATCTTGCGGACTAAATCCTCCGTCCGAGCTCGGATGAATTGACCATTTAGATATTGTCCGTAGGATAACTTGGTGATCGCGTGGATCGCGATTGGGCGCTGCTTTTGCAGTTCACCGAGCACGTCCGCAATTCCCCGCATCGTAACTAGATTTCCAGGCAGACCTTCCCACACTATGTTGAACACGTCTCGAGAAGAATAGTCGTCCTTGGTAGTACGGACAACGCTTCCATGAAAATCCAGAATGGTGTGAACATTGCGACAGTGAGGAAATATGTCTTGACGCTGTTCAGCGGTGGTACACACCACTGCATCGGCGCGGCTGCACATGTCCCGAATGCCGCCGGCATAGCTCCACAGCAGGTGCCGGTTCTGCCGGGTGACAAACTTCGCCAATCCACGAAACAGCCCCTTGGGATCGAGCTTCGGAATCGCGAGATACGAATCGGTCAAGTCGAAAACGACCTTTGCGTTCCCGCGCTGATAGCGGCTCCAGGCACTTATGTCGGCGGCGGCCGATACCATAACGATGTCGTACACTTTTGAGGGGTCAGCGCGCTCAAACTCAATCTTGCGTTTGCGGGCGTAGTAGCAAAACCTGCGTCGGTCACCTGGCGCTTCGAGAGTGTCACTGCACGGCGCGTATCCGACGCGCAATCCCGGGAAATCCTTCATCGTCTGGCGCTCGGGGTCGCATTCTTCCAAAGTCTCCAATATCCATCCGAGACTTCAGCAATTTCTGCGAAAGAACCACGAACCACAGCGCGGCTAAGCCGTATTACTGGTTCAACAAAGGTGGTCACCAGCAACACCGCGATCGCGCTCATGGGGGATAGGTGTTTGTAGGCATACAGAATTCTGCTGCGGAGCGAGTAAGCAAGCCGGGCTGCTTTCACCTGCTCGCTGCACCCGCCTCCAATGTGCGAGGCGCGCACCGTAGCGAGATAATAAGAACTCCAGCCTGATTGCATGGCGCGATAGGAAAAATCAAGATCCTCAAGATATACGAAGAACCGTTCGTCAAATCCGCCGAGGGACACAAACAAACTGCGCCGAACCAGGAAGAATGCCCCGATCACATGGTCCACGGCGCGGCTCTCTTGGTGATCCCATGCCTCCAACGCTGCGCCAGGAAAACAGCCCGGAGACAACCGATCGAGGCCGATAGCCATGGCCAACAAGTGTCGGGTTTTCGGGAAGCGAGCGCAACTGCGGGCGATCTCGCCATTTGACTTCAGCAACTGAATCCCACAAATTCCAATGTGAGCATTTTCGAGCCGCTGCATAAATGCCGTTGGCACCTCGAGGGAACCTGGCTCTGGCACTACGTCCGGGTTAAGGAACAGCAAATAATCGGCTGTGCTTCCCCCTGCACCTTGATTGCAAGCCGCAGCGAAGCCACGATTTGTGGGATTAGAGATTATTACTGACGCCAGAGCCTCCGTTTGCAACCGCTCGATTGAGCCATCGGAAGACGCGTTATCAACAACGACGATGCGATTAATACGAAATGATTCTTGTCGCGTGGTTGCGATCGAAGAAATGCAACACTGGAGTTTTTCTCCGGCGTTCCAATTTACAATGACTACGTCAAGCGATGGCATGGGAACGGTTTCAACGGTTTCAACGGTTTCCGATTGATGCAGTGCGAGTTGGGATTGCGTCTCCGGTAGCTCTTAGCCTGAAATAGATAACTGGTTTTCAACGTGACTTACGAAAACGTTATATTCTGTATGTTTCAAGAAGTGACTCACCCAGATTTGCTGATGCCAAATAGGAACGGTGCTCGACAGTAGGCAATACGGCTGGGCGAGTTTGATGTCGCGGTTTTCCTGGTTAAATTCGTTAATCGCCAGCCTCTCGCCGGTGTAGTCGTTAAACAGTTCTACCTCGGTTCCGATCGTGTCATCAAAGTAGCAAAAAACTCTCGGAAGATAATAGCGATGACCAGCGTGTAGCATTTCCAGAGCAGTTCTTGTAGATGAATAGAAATCGAAGTCATAAATAACGGCTCCTATCGGAGCAGGATTGTATTTCTGAAAGAACTCCGTCGAGGTTTCCTCAATGTTCCCGAGTACCAAGACTGCTCGTTGAAGTTTTCCCCTGAGTTTTGATTCGTCCATGTGAAACATCCCCTGGTTCCAGTGATACGGGAGATCCCGATAGTCTTTCGGTGGAGGAAGCCCACTGCCCGCGTCGAAGCCGTACAAATCGATGTCAATTGAGAGTAGCTTACTGACTTCGGCTGCGTATTTTTCCAAAACGAGTAGACCTTGACCGCCAGCGACGCCGTATTCGATAACACTGATTCTCTGATGACCAAGTTTCTTCCCAAGCTTCGCCGCATTGTAGACCAGAAAAGCATAGTGTGGACGCTCAAGGGATCCCAGTGCCATCCGGGTTTCGAACGTACCGATCCCAAGCTTCCGGAGCAAAACCGTGAGGATTGTCCGGAGAGGTGCTTGCGATTGCATCATTCTCGATAAAAGATAATGGTGGCGTTTGGGGGTCAGTTGCATGTTCTAGAAATACTCTGACATCGCGCACCCAGGCTTGCAGGCGCGACAGTGATTCTCAGGACGCTGGACCGATTCCTCATGAGCCTGACCCGACTTCATGGCGGGGTGTTCCACTCTCACGAGACCGAAGCGTGTAGTACAGGTCGCCATTGTGGGGAAAGCCGATTTTTCTTAGCCGATGTCCTACCCAGGGTTTATCGGTGACCGCGAGAGTCTCATAGTTTGCTTGCAGAAATGCATCACCCCATTGCCTGCGCGTGAGGAAGCAGACACCCGCATTTGCCGTAGTGAGGCCTACGCGCTTGAGCAAATTGGCCGCGATAGGAGGTAACCGGAGGGTACTCAATTCGTAAACCATGCGCGTGCCGAGACTATCCCGAAGCCACGACTCATGATATATCTCATGCACTATTAAGACTCCCTCGGGCTTCAATAGTTCCTGGAGTGACAACAAGAACCTTTCGATGGCATCCAGCGTGTTTTGGTACCCCCGGAAGTCTACCAAGTGGTGCATTACGGTATCGACATTGATTAAGTCAAAACTCTTGGGGCGGAATGGCAACTCTCGTGCATCACCGAGTATCAGACTCTTGCGTGAAATAAATCCATTCTTTTTCAGCATACCCAATGAAGAATCCATTCCCCAAGCCTGCGCCTTCTCGTACTTACTAAGGAGCATGTCGATGAATATTCCAGCGCCACAGCCAACATCCAGCAGCGCAAAATCTTCAGCAGCTTTGCCCATCACACCTTCGAGGATGGCGATCCTCTCTTGGCAGATTACTTTGTATGCATCCTGGTACCGGTCCACGTAAACATCGGTATTAGAATCAAAATGCTCGCGGACAAGGGCGTCCCCTCTTGTTAGCATGGTAGTGAGACCTGATCCTTCCGCAAGAGTGGCAACTTTTTCACTCGCAAACCACGTTACTCATTCTGCTCAGACGCTCCCCCCAACAATGCGCACCCGAAGCGCGTTGGCACAACCTCGTTCTTAGGGATGCCCGGGGTTCTCGATAGTTATAGGACTTCGCCGTAAGACCGCGACATTCCCAGTTGGATCTTTGATATTCACACCGATGAAGTGTTCGCCGTTCGCAACCTTCGTTGTATCGAGCATGTACTTGAATCCGATTGCAACAGGAGCGTTCGGCAATTTTTTTGCAACGTCCGGCCTGGGTGAACCATAGTCGGCGCGGCCAACGAACTGCTCATCGAGCAAGACATCCACCTCCGAAACCTTGCTATTATCAAAAGCCCAGCCACTTACTGCAGTGGATCCTTTGACAATGGCGTTCCGCCCAGGGGAATCCATGGATCCATCGGGAGTAAAAGGATCCTGAGCAGGTATTGTTTTCTTAAGAGCATAGATGGCTTGGCGTGCCGTGCGGTAATCGCCTCCGAAAAGATAGATGTCCGCCTCAAGAACACTTCCCGGCTCGAAGGAAAAAAGCGTAAACGGTAGAAAATAGTTGGCCCCGTGATTTGGGGGGCCACCTGCCGGAACACTGCTTCCATGTGCGTAAGGATACTGTCCGGGGACAAAGACAGTCAGGCCTACATTCTGGCTGTTGACCAAAGCTCCCCACTGTTCGGAAGTATAAAAAGTCGGGCTCGCGGGTCTGGGCGGTAGCACAACTGAAGTTACTGGCCCGTTCGTCCAAGGATCCGTACCACCATAGTAGGCAAAGTGGATAAACTCCGAATTCACGTAGACAGCGGGAAACTCCTGATAAGAATTGGTGTGCCGGTCGGCACCGGAGTGAGTCACCTTGTAGTGGATCTTGATGCCTGTGGGGTAGTCCGGGAGAAGGGTAACCCACTGCTCGACGAAAAGATCACCCGGAACTGGAGCGTTGGGACCTCCTTTATTGTCCGAAATCCATTGCAGAGGCTGAGTACGAATGTAGATCGAATCGCTCCCCAGAGTTTGGGCCAGGATTGGACTCCCGCGCTTGTGCCCGTCTCCTCCCTGGACTGGATCCCAACCCGAGGCGCCCGCACACTCACCGCACACGGGGTACGGATCGCCGTCATAAAACGCAACCTGTACTTCTCTCCCTGTGTCGAAGTCGTTTACGACGTTCTTGCCCTGCCAAACTACTTCCACGATCGTCCCGCCCCAAGCAGTTTCGAGCCCCACTTTTATGGTTCCGTTGTCGAGGTAAACCCTTGTGCCTTTTTGGTAGGTTCGCACTGAACCCGTCTGGGCCCGTGAGGTTAGCGGCGAAATTCCGTAAACGATGCATAGAACTACTAGGACACTGTTAACTACACTTCCGGCCGAGAATGATGGAACTTTCATAGGAACTCCTTTCGAACCCTAGCATAGTTCGGACTCTACTGTAACGGCGCTGGACATCATATAACTGTGGAATCCTTCGTCAGCGTGATGGGGACTATATCTCAGCTCAATACTCATCCCAGATATTTCAACCCTGAACTGTAACCTCCAGAACTCTCACAATGTCTATGCCGAATGGAGTGCAGCTCTGGATCGCTAAACGAGTTCGGAACTAAACAGTACGTGGAACAGCTCCCGTCAGGCTCGCAGGTTCCAAAGCAGTCCCGGGCGAGTGACAGAGTCGGGAAACCGCGTATAACACCATGAAGTAGTACCAAAATGCAAGGCCGATCACGAGAGGGACGAAAACGCTGAACACATTCAAGGCCATGAAGGCCGCCGACGCACCCAATAAAAAGAGTGTGGGCCGAGCCCGCATCCGGAGGTACGCTCGCGTCTCCAGGTACCCCAGTACCAGTGGAAAAAAGACAACGCCGGCGGAACCGAAATCTTGGTAGAAGGTATAAAGATGGGTATAAGTGTTTACGGGTATCGGAACCATGTAGTAGTCGAAATTGTAGGGCTCTAGTTGCTGATCGATAATGCCCAAACCGTACAAAACCCTGGCGACCGGGTAAAACGTATGTGTACCCCACTCGAGATGACTTACATCCGCGATCGCTGCCTGAAATCCACCGATTGGTGAAGTCGCGTAAATATAGGGCGACGCTAGGGCGACTGCGACTTCAGAAGTTACGGTCAAATCCTTTGCTTCCAGTACGCCATTGTCAAGAGACGCCAGTTTGCCATAAGAATAACCGAGGCCTAGAAAATATCCAACCAGCAAGACGGCGACCATTCCTAACCGGCGCACCATTTTCCAGTCCAGTACCCGCCAGCGGTTCCAATATATCCACAAAGCAACACCGGTAATGGAGTAATACGTCAGGCTGCCACGGTCAGTTCTGAGAACCGTTTGGCACGTGACCAAGATCAAAGCACAGACGCTGAACCAACGCCACTTTCTTGTCCCGATGTAATGCGCCACCGCACAGGCCATCAACGGGTAATCCAACATCGTCAAGAAACCCAGCGGACCGAGGTGTGTCCACGCCTGATAGTCTCTGCGGATGATCCCCACGTCGCTAATGTAAGTACCCAGCCCATACATGCTATCCATTTGATGGACAAAGATCAGAGTACCCAGCAGGTTGAGCACAAACATCGTCTTGGTAACAGATTCCAGAGATTTGAGATCTATTACACTGGCCGCATTCTTTTCAAACTTCGGAATTTTCTGACGTGCCATAAGGCAACCCACGCCAAAGGAAAGAATACTGGCCGCGATGAGTGCGACCGATCGAGTCTCTAGTTCGAAGTAGTTCACCAAGCGAAGATGGAACAGTAGCAGACACAGCGACCAAACTGAAACATAGACACACAGGGGTGTGAATACGTCACGGTAGAGCTTGCGTGACAGTAGAATCGCAGCAACACAAACCGCAATCAATAAAAAACTAGTCGCCATGTAATGAGACCTGGAAAGGTTTCAAGCCAGAACCGATGAGCGCGCGCTCTTCTGAGGCCAGCGCCAGAAACCATCCCACGGGGAGGAACGCCATAAGCACCGCGAACAGGAAGACTATTTTCGCAGTGGGCGTCGTGGGCAAAGTCGCGGACAACAACACTGTGATTGCGATCAAAACAGAAAGGAGGGTCTGCCGGCTCGCGGGTAAACACTCAGGAAGCAGCCCCTGAGCTAAGCCAAAGAGCACCACGGTGTCAAAAGCAACACGTACCGTCCAGGCAATCGCTACACCTTCTATGCCATGTGTCGAGATTAGCCACCAGAGGCCCAATAAGTAAAATGGCAGCTCAATCAAATGCAGCTTGGCTGTGAGGTCTGGTCTACCACACCCCTGTATCAGTGCGAAAGGCACCTGCGCCAGACTGTTGAGGAAGACACCCACCGCAAGCCATTGAAGCACCCGAAAACTGTGTTGCGCGAAGTCGGCGCCCAGCCAAAGTGTGAGACCGTACTGCGCCAAGCCGACGGTCACAAGAATTGCGGGGAATAAGATCAAGACGAGGTATTTGACGCATCGGCCATACAGTACAGCGGCTCGTGCTCGGTCTTGTACAAAACTTGTGGAGAACGCGGGAAACATCACGCCCATCAGGGCACCGGGAACGAACAAAAACTTGGTAACGACTTCATAGGGCGTTGCGTAGTAAGCGACCGCAGTCATGGAAACGAGCGCGCCAATCAAGAATCGATCCAACGTGACCAACAGCGGGCTAACGGTGTTGCTGACTGTCATCCAACCGCCCGAGCGTAGCAATGGACCCGCTGCTGCTCTCTTCCAAATAACAGTTTGGCGCAGCCCGGGCGTGACTCGAAGACAGAGCCACAAATGAGCGATCAAGCCAATCAACCGACCGAGTACAAGCACAGCCACTACTGGAATCAGGTTCCTAGAAAAGGGCAGCACCAGCAACGGGCTGGCGAACGTATACACTCCTAGCGGAATACGCAACGCGTTTATTATCCCGAAGCGCTGGTAAGCTTCAAGCAATCCTCGCAGGCCAGCCGTGGTGATGACTAGCGGGATGGAGAGCCCTAGCAAGTAGAAGGCCCCTAGAGTTTCTGGTTGCAGCGCCGCGGGCACATTGAGCACATGACGGACGAACGGTGGCGAAGCCAGCATGACTACCGCCGCACCCACCAAACCGAGGAGCAACATCAGCAAGAGCGAGGTCCAAACCAAAGTCGGCACCTCTTGGTCCTCGCCCGCACCTAACTTTTTCGCGACCAGTTGCGTCAACGCACGACCTAGTCCAAGGTCGAACAGTCCCGCATAACCAATCAACGCCCAAGCCAACGCCAGCACCCCAAAGCGCTCCTTCCCCAATCCGCTGATGAGTATCGGAATGGAGAAGACGGCCACCCCCATGGGCGCACCGTTGCCAATCAGATTCCACACTGCGTTGCGTGCAAGTAAATGGCCGCGGGTCAGTTCCGTGACGGGATTTAACGGTTGCGGAATCATCTACGAAGGCGGGAACGAGCTCAGTATCTGAATTATGATCACTTGGGTTCCGAATGCGGAGCCCTGGCACCCATCTGGGCGTGGCACAACATTCCGATCCTAGCTAAACTCCAAATGAATTCCAAATCGCTACTTGACAATCAGTGATGAGCCTTCACCTATCCAAATCGGTCGAAGTAGTCCGACCCATTCTCCTTAGCACACTTTGCCACCGGGCCTTGGCTTGAGACCACGCGACCACGAACCTCGCACCTATCTCTTGAGCCAGTCGTTTTCTGGGTTCGTCAGGGTTAATTCGTTGCCAGGCTGCGCTGCCTAGTACCCAACCGGACGCAGCAACGAACGTTAGCAGAGTGCCCAGAAACACCAACGGCAGCCGTGCAGGACCAGACTTTCTCTCGGGCACGACCGCAACGTCGAGAACCTTCACGACCGGCGTCTCCTTTGCTTCCTCTATCTTAGCTTGCTCATACTGTTGCGTGAGCAGTTCGTAAACAGTCTCCTGGAGCTTGGTTTCACGATACAACTCCGCCCAGCGAACTCCCAGCAGCGGCAACTGCCGGATCGACGGAAACTCCTGACTCGAAGTAGAGTCGTTCGAAGTCAAGGTCGAAGTACCACTGCCAACCTTCTTTAGTTGGCGTTGGAGTTCGTCGACGCGAGCCTGCAAAGAACGGACGCGAATGTTGCTACTGGTGTAGATTTGCTCGAGCCCTTCCAACTCCGACTGGGCGGCTATAAGGTGGCCCTGTAGCACCGCTGCAGCCTCAACCGTGGCCTTGCCTTGCTCCTTTATGTCGATCGTGCCGTTCTTGCTGGAATATTCACTGAAGTTTTGCGCAGCCACGGCTAGGTCCTGCTTCACAGCCGTCAGCCTTTGCTCGATAAATATGCGTTCGCGGCGGGCGGCAGACGTATTTACCTCAGCAGCAATTCGATCAAGTTCCTCCACATATGATTGGGCGAGCTTTGCTGCCCGTTGAGGATCCCGGTCGGTAACGGTAAGGGTGATGACGCCGCTCTTGCGATCGGCTGAAATCGATGTGCGCTCGGCCAGTTTCTTGCGCGCGTCTTCCCAATAGCGAGTCCGATATACTTTGCGCAAGTCGAAGTGGGCCACCATACGATCCTCCACGGTGCGGCTGCGCAGCATGTCGGTGAACACGGCTCCGGCATCGTGCTTACCCAACAGATCGCCGGCAATTCCGCCCAGCGCCGACCCTGCCAGCGAACTCGCTCCACCGCCCGCCAACGCGGCCATCATGGCAAGACCTGACCCCATACCCGAGCCGGAGTGCTCTTCCGGAGGCATGAGTCGAGTAGTCGATTCGAACTCTTTCGGAATCAAGAATGCGATAAGGACGGAGACGACTAATCCTCGCGTCATCCAACGCTCAAGGAGGCGACGATTTAGCCAAAGAAGCCAGGCCCAATCGAGGGCAGCCCGCTGCGAGACCTCGCTTACTGTTTGACCGACGTCGTTGTCGAGAGCAGAGACTTCGACTTCCGGAAACTGCTGAACCGAATCGGCCCCCATAGAGTGTTTCAAACTAAACCTTCCCAAATAAAAAAAATCTGAATTATCCGATTCTAAGCAACTAGCGACCCGGATCGAAGACGGCCAGCCCCCTAACCTCTCCGAAAACTGCCCACGGTGCCGAAACTCACTCGGTTCTAACCGCAGCATTAGTGCGTCGCATAATAGGCGCCAAGCGATGCTGCTGTACCAATTGAAGAAAGAATCTGTGCAATCGCCAGACTCGACTTGAACTTCGTGCTGAACGAATAAATCTTTTCCGGTACCACTACCATGTCGCCTGGACGCAGCTCCGTACTATCGATACCGCCCCCGAAGATCCCTCCAGCCCCACCCGCTACTGACCCGTCCGCCCGCACCACGAATGCATCCTTCGGATTTGCCATGGTCGTGGGTCCGCCTGCCTGTTTCAGATACCACCCAGCATTCTTGCCAGGTCTGTAGGTGATTCCCGTGGGGTTATACACCGACCCGTCCACGATAACAATGTCCGGCTTCTTCGGGATGTAGATCTTGTCTCCCGGGCGCACCTGAATATCGGCAGACGTATTGGCCCAGCGTCTGACGTCAGCAGAAACGTGGATGACCAGACGCCCAGCTGGCGGAGCGTTTTCCAGGCTATCAATAGTCTTCTTATATTGTAGAATAGTAGCCTGTGCTTGTGCCTGATCGTCCTGGTCCATTTCGGGGACGAGTTTCACATCCTTTACCTCAGCTCTGATTCGCTCGATCAGGCTGCTGCGATTTTTCTCTTCCATCTCTCGCAGTTCGATTCGCTCAAAAACTGCGCCGTAAGGATAGGCGTTGGGAAGAAACCCTCCGGCACGAGCAACAATTGAGCTAAGACGTTCTCCCGGCTGTATTCCATACCCACCGGGATGGGCAACCTCTCCGTCCACTTGGATGGTTGCGCCCAGGTCATTCCATCCTGACAGTTGCCGGACGGTGAGGACATCGCCGTCGTGCAAGCGAACATCTGTATCCGGCTCGCCAGCCAAGGCCTTAGCGATCGGCACATTCTGATGATCTGCCACCACTTTGGTACCGTGTTCGACCATATACCTGGTCAGGTCCGCTTCTTCTGTATAGGCGCTGCGTTTTAGCCCGCCCGCGAGGCGAACCAATGCCACGGCAGTCATGTTTTCACCGAGAGGATACTTGCCGGGACGTCCGACTTCACCTTGCACCGTAACTGAAGGTGGATCGGTTTTATCCAGATTCTTGTGAACAAAAACCCGATCTTTGGGCTGCAGAAGAATATTGTCCTTGGGATCGCCGTTTAGCGCGCTGCTTAGGTCTACGCTAATAACCTGCAGCTTCCCGTCATCCGTTTTTCGAAAAATCTGGGCATCGTTGAATTGCGCATCGGTCGTGGTGTTACCTGCCAGGTAGATCGCATCCCGCAGGTAAGTGGCGCCGTTGGTCACATGGTCTCCTGGATCCCTAACGGCCCCGCTTACAGTGATAACTGGCTGATCTTCAAAATCGAATCGTCCAAATACTCGGACCGTGTCAAATGGCTGGAGTACGATATCTTGGTCTTTGCCAGCTAGCGCATCCTCGAGGTTAAACGCTAGGACTTCAGGTGTCTGGGTAGGGGCCTTGAGCCGTATGATTTCCGCATGTTGATTAGAGGGCTCTGGCAAGACATCCTTGTATGATTTGATGAGATCCGTGACCTTCATGCCTTCCCGATAGGCAAACTTACCTGGACGAAAAACGTGACCTTCGAGATATACGGTTTTTTCTGCGTACGGTAAAATCGGCGAGATTTGCACTCGATCACCGTCTTGTATAGCAAAATCCTCAAGAGCTTTGGTTGCAGCCTCCTGATTGTTGGTTTCAGGAATGTCAAGCCGCAACATGGTACGGCTCTCGTGCGCCTGCAACCGCTCCACATCTACGTGCCGTAGAGTGCCGGATGGCAGGACACCTCCTGCGACTTCCAGCACCTGAGCCAGGCTTTTTTCTCCATTCAACTCATAGATGGCCGGTCGTCGCACCATACCTTCAACTGTAACCTGAGGACCAAGCGGCGAAACCATGACAGTGTCACCTGCCTGCAATCTTTGCAGGTTGGAATTAATACCATGCAATAGCAGATCGTAAACATCTACCTCCTGGATCAGTTGCTTTCCGCGGTAATGCTTGAGAATCCTGAGACTGCCCTGAGAGGTAGGTCCTCCCGCTTGGTAAACAGCGTTTAAGGGGGTGGAAAGAGAACTCACGTCATAGGCCCCTGGGCGAACCACGTCTCCAACCACATAGACCCGCAAAGAACGAAGGCGGGTCAATGAAATGTCCGCTTCCACGTTACGGTATTGGGTTCGGAGCACGGCCTGAACCATATGTTGTACATCGCCAAGGCTTCTTCCGGAAACCTGAACGTCGCCAACATCGGGCAGGGCGATCTGCCCTTCGCGACTAACCACTCTGCGTAGCCGCTGGCTCACGCTCCCAAAGAGATCGATGTTTAGACCATCTCCAGGCCCGAGGACATATTCAGGGCCAACAGGTAAGTCCATCGGCAAGGCGTCAAAATTTCCCGTGCCATTCTGAAAGATGTCCGCGCCAAACCGATCCAGAACTGGAGAACGACGGGAGTATTGAGAATAGAGGTCGTAAAGTGAAGGGACATCAGCGTACGGATTGGTGCGGCGCCGCAGATCGGGTTGCTTGGAGTCGGACGGAGACTTTGCTGGAGCAGGGGGAACCGTGTGCGTGGTTTCGGGGACCTCGTCGTTTCGGCTGGCGTAAGGATCCACGTTTCCGCCAAACAGTCCTTGCCCTCCAAGCGCCGTCAACCCAGTACCAGCGACCGTCGAGCTGTTCTCACCCAAACCCTTGCCGAACAACGATCCACCGTCATCTCCGTGAGCTGAACCGCCGAGACCGGCACCACTATTCATTCGGGCGGATAACAAGGCAGACAATTGATCAGGGCTAATGCTGGCTAAGCCACCTGTATCCCCAGAAAAACCACCCGTATTCCCGCTGGCGGCTTGCGCCTGGGCCAATAGAAGTGCGCGCCGCTGGTCCAAGGATGGCACAGTGGTCGGTGGCG
>Ga0206961_1037_pt1 | contig 35671 bp, 32 predicted proteins | sample Alteio_BWOrgHeat_30_FD_153238 | JGI IMG/M metagenome (GOLD analysis project Ga0206961, IMG submission 153238) | Enriched cells from forest soil in Barre Woods Harvard Forest LTER site, Petersham, Massachusetts, United States -... | ecosystem: Environmental > Terrestrial > Soil > Temperate forest >...
CACCATTAGTAAGTATTATATTATCGTGTTACAATGGAGGAGAATTTTTAGAGCGCTCGATAAAGTCAGTTACTGAGCAGCAATTTCTTGATTGGGAATTGATATTTGTAAATGACGGAAGTACCGATAATAGTCTAGATATTGCTGCGTCTTTCCAAAAGATAGATTCACGTATTAGTATAAGGTCAAAAGAAAATGGCGGGTTGGCGAGTGCCCGGTTGCATGGTTTAAAATTCATTTCTACGGAGAGTCAATACTTGATATTTTATGACGCCGATGATATGATGCATCCTGAAATGCTCTTAAAATTGTATGAAAAAATAAAATCAGATACAGCTGTGGGAGCTGTTTATTGTAATCACAGGTTGATCGATATTAATGATAATGATCTGGGACTTCCTACTTATGGGAAAAGGATTGTGCCTACCAACTTCTGGATAAAGCAATTGGATGAAGATGTATTGATTACACCATTTCTTAGTGTGTTTTGTTGGGCAAGTAGGATGATAGAACCGATGACATTATTAAGAAGAACAGCATATGAAGAAAGCTTCGGTTGGAATCCTGAAATGGGAGGACCTGGAAATATAGGAGAAGGGGTTTTACTTTTTTCTGAAATTGCATTGTCATGGAAAATACTTTATATCAATGAGCCATTATATTTTTATAGAAAGCATCCCAATCAGGCAACAGCCTTCGCGAATAAAGATGCGGGTGACAAAGTATTGGCTGTTTGGCAGGAAAGGTTAAAAAATAATTATATTTTTTCAAGTGACATACATATGGCTATGGCTTTTTATAGAAGAGTAATAGCGTTTTCTAAAGTGGGTTCTTTAAAACATACCTTAAGATATCATCCATTAAAGCTAATTCCTCTCATATGGAGTATTCTTTATAATTACATAATATCTTTAAGGCTTTTTTTGTATAAAAAAACAATAAATACAATTCGGCTTTGATAGGCTCGAGTCTATTTATAAAAAAGGGAAATATATTTTAATGGATCAAAAAAAACTTTCTTTTATACCACAGTTAGACAGTTTTCGATTTATAGCTGTTTGTTTAGTTATTATTTCACATTGGCTGCCAGGAAATATCATTAATCGTATTATTCCTAATGGCTTTATAGGGGTAACATTTTTTTTTGTATTAAGTGGATATCTAATATCTACTAATTTATTATACGCTAAAGAATCGATTGATGCAGGGTATCTCACAAGGGGAAGGGCATTTAAAGTATTTTATATTCGGAGGACAATTCGTATTTTCCCTTTATATTATTTTGTGGTCATTTCAGTCTATTTGCTAAATAAAAATATTTATGACGGACATATAATTTGGTATTTAACTTATCTCCCTAATTTTTTAGTGTTTAAAGAGCAACATTGGATGGGTATGTTATCTCACCTTTGGTCATTAGGAGCTGAGGAACAATTTTATTTAGTTTGGCCTTTTTTGATCTTCTTTATAAGAGAGAAATATCTTAAATTCCTTTTCCCAGGAATAGTTCTAGCAAGCGTATTGTGTAAATTCTGTTTTTTTATTTATATACCTGAAAACACTTGTACAAGCGCATTGACAATTAGCTGCCTCGACGCATTTGGTGTAGGTGCAAGCCTTGCATTACTGACTTTAAAGGAAAAACAAAATGATTTTATTTTTTCTAATAAAAATTTCTGGTTGTATTTTATTGCAATGGTAATTACATCTGCAATTGTTTTTATAAACGGGATTATTTTTCTATTAGGTTTTTGCATTTCTATTGTGTCTGCACTTATAATAATAAAGGCAACCAAAGGATTTAAAGGGTTAGGTGGTAAAATATTAGATCACCCCATTTTATTATATCTTGGAAAAATTAGTTACGGAATATACATATATCACTTTTTTATCCCCTGGTTGATAAGATGTATAAGAGGTCAAGAAATTACTTATCCAACAGTAATTCCTGTTTTTCCAATGAATTGGCTTCATAATCCATTTCTTCTAATGGGTATAGAATTCCTTGTATTAATTATTATAGCAAGCCTATCATGGTTTCTAATCGAAAAACCAATTCTTAAATTCAAAAAATATTTTGTTTAATAAAATAAATGTGGGGAATTTTTTTAGCTAGTTATTTTAATAACTGCATGCAATATCAAGCAATCGCACTTAATGAAATAATAAATTTTTGCTGCTTACATGCATACAACAATGAAAAAAGTATTGATCATCATTCCTTTTTATGAGATATATCCTCCTATGAATGGAGGGATGTTACGCTGTATAAATATATTGAATCAACTATCAAAGTATTTTGAAGTTACAGCCATTATACATCAGGACAGCAAATCATTTTCAAAAGCTATTGAATTATATCCTGCAATTGAGAATTGTAATATTATCAGTACAAAAGATGGAGAAAATGTAATAGATATATTTTCTTACCTACCTTCAAAAATTGCTAAGGCTTTAAGATATAGATATTGGAATCGCTCAGTAAAGGGCCCGGCCGGAGGGGATTTTTTATTGGTCTATCCAATATTAATTGAACTGTTGAAAAAAACATCTTTTGATTATGCAATATTAGAAGAGGTAAGTCTTTTAAATACAGCAAAGGTAATGCGTAGATATCAGCCAAATATTTCCATTATTTACGATGCTCATAATGTAAATACCCGATTAGCCAAGGCTTCACTATTGAAGGGGCTGATCACCCCAAAGAATTATGAATTATTAAAAAAGGTTGAATGCAATCTTTCCAAAATGGTAAATAAAGTTTTGGTTTGTAGTGAGCTTGATCTGCAGCAATTAACAGGGATGAATAATGGTAAATTGATTGCGAAAATTATTCCCAACGGGGTAACAATCGAAACAAATAACTTAATCAGAAACAATTCTGATGAGATTTTATTTTGCGGATCCTTAGACTACCACCCTAACCAGGAAGGATTAATATGGTTTTGTGAAAAAATATTTCCGTTAATACTTGCCAAAAAGGCATCTACCCGATTAATGGTTGTTGGTAAAGGCAATCCTGGAGAAGAATTGCGTAAATTATTAAAACATACTTCAATCATTTATTATGGAGCCGTTGAAAAAGTAAATATTTACTATCAAAAAGCAGCTGTTGCTATTGTGCCATTGTTGTCAGGAAGTGGAACAAGGCTAAAATTATTAGAAGCTATGGGATTAAATGTACCAGTAGTATCTACAAAAATAGGAGCAGAAGGAATTGAATACACAGATCAGAGAAATATTGTAATTGCAAATGATGTTGATTCTTTTGCGGATGAGATTTTAGAATTATTGACAGATAAAAAGAAGGCATACTATATAGCAAATGAAGCTTTTAGCTTTGTAAAAAAAGAATATGACTGGAATATAGTAGGCAAAAAACTTTCAGATTATCTTATTTTAGGATAGGGATGAATCTCATACTGCCGAAAAAAAATGATTTTATCATCTAAAAGAATAAAAGGGGACAATAATATTTAGCGGTATGATTTTGGAAACACATTTGGAAAAAGAGCCTTTGGTAAGCGTATTAATGACGGCTTATAACAGAGAAAAATATATAGCTGCTGCAATTGAAAGTGTACTTGTGTCTACTTATACCAATTGGGAATTAATTATTGTTGATGATCGTTCAAAAGATAAAACAGTTGAAATTGCTAAACAATATGAAATAAAGGATAGCAGGATAAAAATTTTTATAAATGATAAAAATTTAGGCGATTATCCAAACCGTAATAAGGCTGCATCTTATGCAAAAGGTAAATACCTTAAATATATTGATGCAGATGATCTTATATATCCGTGGGGATTAGAATTGTTAGTAAAAATGATGGAGCAGTTTCCTACATCAGGTTGGGGATTATGTTCTTTTCCACAAGTTGAAAAACCCTATCCTTTTGTGCTTACTCCAAAGGAAGCATATATGTATAACTATTTTGAATCAGGTATTTTTCATAAGGCCCCTTTATCGGCAATTATCAAAAGAATAACGTTTGAAGAGATAGGAGGCTTTGCAGATATAAGGATGGCAGGAGATTTTGAAATGTGGCACAGGCTGGCACAAAAATATAATGTTGTACTAATGCCAGATGGGATAGTGTGGTATCGGAAACACGGAGAACAAGAAATTAAGCACTATAGGCAATTTATACCAGTCTATGAGAAAATAAGGATCGCTTATCTGGTTAATGACAATTGTCCGATTGATAAGAATGTTGCAAAAGAGATTCTTAGGACTACTAAAAGAAAATTTGCTAAAGAAGTTTTTAAAGGGATCTTAAAAATCAACAAGAATATTATTATAGATAATTTAAAATGTTTAAGAGAATATAAAAATGTTTAATAAAATTAAATATTTTTTAAAGCGTCCCTTGCAATTACCTATAGTGGTAATTACAAGGCTTATACCTTTTTTCAAATTTATATATCAAACAAGCGATTACCAATATCCAATAAATTTTGAGTTTTGGTTTAAACAAAAAGTACTGAATTGGGGAGGAAATAAAAAAGCTTACTGGCCTGTGCATTGGACGAGTAAAGTATATGATGTAGAAAAAATAGTTGTAGGCATCGACGCCTATCCCGGTTACTCTAATGGATGTTATATTCTGGGAAGAGGCGGTTTAGAAATAGGCGATCATACTCAGATAGCCCCTAATGTTATAATAGTAACAGCAAATCATGATGTTTATGATTCAAGAAAACATATTGAAGCTCCGGTAAAAATTGGCAAATATTGCTGGATAGGCGGAGGTGCTAAAATAATGCCAGGTGTGGAATTAGGAGACTGGACGATTGTTGGAGCAGGCGCTGTTGTCACAAAATCTTTTGCCAATGGATATTGTATAATAGGGGGAGTGCCGGCACATCACATTAAAGATCTTGACAAAAACAAGTGTATCCCATTTAAAAATAAAATAGAATATAATGGGTACATAAAAGCAGATAAATTTGAAAATTATCGAAAAAAATATTTACATGTTTAATAAAAATTATAAATAAAATACTGATGCAATTAAAATCTTTTTTTTCTTATTCTCAATTCAAAAAAAAGTATCTTACACAGGACCGAAAGCCCTTTTTTCAAATTGCTGCTAATTATATTAATGGTAATGAAAAAACAATATTAGATATAGGAAGTGGAGAAGCAGAATTTTATTCTTTTTTAAAAGACAAAGGGTATAATATAAATAACCTTTATTTATTAGATGGAAATGAAACAACAGTCGAAAAGAATAAACAACTAACCGCTAATTCATTGTTTTATTTAGTTCCAGACAAATTACCATTCGCTGATAATTCAGTTGAGATGATCCATATGAGTCACCTTACTGATTGTCTTGAACCCAATGATTTGTATTCTTTTTTAGTGGAAATAAGCCGTATTATAAAAACGGATGGACATATTGTTATAAGTACTCCAATGCTTTGGTCAACGTTTTATAATGATCTGAGTCATACGAGGCCATATAATCCTTTTGTATTTTATAAATATTTTGTAAAGCAGGATAAAAGTACTCGGTACGGAAAAGTTCCGGGAGATTTTGAAATGGTAGAACTTGTATATAGATATACTGAATTGCCACTTGATGAAGGCTGGAGTTCAAATGTTCCCGTTATCGATTATCTATTTATTACTTTTAGAAGGGTGTTAGGAAGAATAGGTATAAAAAGGCTTGAGAAAAACGGATACACACTTGTGCTAAAAAAAATAAATGAATAAGCAGATAAAATTATATGGTGCATTTGATGATTATGGTGACAAGCTTGTAGATCAATATGGTAGATCAAGAATGTTTGGAGGATCTGAAACTTCTAATATATTTTCACCAGTAATATCTAATATGATTTTTGCCAAAGGATTTAAACCTTTTTATCCGAATAATAAATCATTTGCCTTTTGCCTATCACACGATATTGATTTACTCTACCTGAGAAGACCTGTGAAGGATCGCGTATTATCATTATTTGGCAAATCAACATATAAATCTGCGGATAACTTTAATTATGTTTATGGCTCTCTCTTTAAAGAAAAGCCATATCCCGCATTCTCTCTTAAAAAGTTGGATAATATAAATAAAAGCTGGGATATAAATTCAACTTATTATTTTCTTTCCTTGCAAGAAGGTGAACAGGATTATAATTATAACGTAAATACTATAAGGGATACTGTCAACCTACTTAAAGAAAGAAAAAATGAAATAGGCTTACATGGCGGACATCAGGCGTATAATAATATTGAAAAATTAAATCAGGAAAAAGAGTTATTTGAATCGGTTACTGGGAGTAACTGTGTAGGATATAGAAATCATTATCTAAGATTTGATATAAACAGCACCTGGAAAATATTAACAAAACTAAAATTCCAATATGATACAACTTTTGGGTATCCAGATTGTGTAGGATTTAAAAATGGGATGTGTTATCCATTTCATCCTTATGATTTTAAACAGCAAGCTTTTTTAGAAATAGTAGAGTTGCCATTAATTGTAATGGATGCAACTTTTTTCTTTTATATGCGACTTAATGATGAGCAAATAAAAATGATCATTAAAGATTTATTGAAAAAGGTAAAAGCTATAGGTGGCGTTTTTACACTTTTATGGCATAACAATAATATCAGTGAAAAAAATTTGAAATTATATAATGAGGTATTAGAAATTATAACTAAGGAAGATCCATGGATCAGCACATCTATTGATATTGTAAATTGGTGGAAGCAACAGGATTTGTTGACAAAACAGCAATCAATCTTAAATGATATTTTTGCAGGACAACAATCAGTTTAGGCTGAAGCTCCTACCTTATTAAAATATCACTAATTCATTGCAATAATGAAAAAATATTTTTAAATAATTAATTTAAGGAAATTGAATTCTACAAGTATAAAATTCGGGATAATTGGTTGCGGGCGTATCGCACAACGCCACGCAGAACATATTCAAAAATCAGGTAAGCTTGTTGCTGTTTGTGATATAGTGCAAGAGAAAGCAAACGAGTTAGCAACCAAATATGGAGCTAAACCATATACGAAAATATCAGAATTGCTAAAAGATAATCCTGATATAGACGTAATTACTATTTGTACTCCTAATGGATTACATGCAAAGCATTCCATTATGGCATTGAAATCCAGCTTTCATGTGCTATGCGAAAAACCAATGGCGTTAAGTGTAAGTGATTGTGGCGAAATGATCAACGCTGCAGAAAAAGCAAATAAACGATTATTCATTGTAAAACAAAATCGGTTTAATCCTCCCGTTGCAGCTGTAAAAAAAATAATAGATGAGGGCAGGCTCGGTAAAATTTATAGTGCCCAGCTAAATTGTTATTGGAACAGGAACAATGAGTATTATGAAAATTCATGGAAAGGGACGAAAGATTTAGATGGTGGAACACTATTTACCCAGTTTAGCCATTTTATTGATTTGTTATATTGGATAGTAGGAGATGTAAAAGAAGTAACAGCCTTTACGGGTAATTATCACCATAAAGGTATTATTGAGTTTGAAGATACAGGAGTAGTTAATTTAAAATTTCATAATGGAGCTATTGGAAGCATCAATTACTCAGTAAATAGTTTTGATAAAAATATGGAAGGCTCTTTAACGATCTTTGGAGAAAAAGGAACTATAAAAATTGGGGGACAATACCTTAATGAACTTGAATACCAAAGTATAGAAAATTACGAGATCAAAGATTTACCACCAGGTAATCCACCTAATAACTATGGGAAGTATTTAGGATCCATGAGTAATCATGATAAGGTATATCAAAATGTGGTAGATGTATTAACGAATAAAGGTGTTATCGCCACAAATGGTTTTGAAGGATTAAAAACTGTAGAAATAATTGATAGAATTTATACGGCCGCAAAAAAAGCCAGCATCAATGAATAAACCAATATTATTTAATAATAGCATTAAGGACGATGTCGTATTTGGTATAGATGTAAAGGTTGTTCAGCCCGTAAATTTATATGGATGCATAATAGGAGACAGTAGTTTTATAGGTCCGTTTGTGGAAATACAAAAAGATGTAGTAATTGGCAATCAGTGTAAAATACAATCCCATACTTTTATCTGTGAATTAGTAACAATTGGCAACAACTGTTTTGTAGGACACGGCGTAATGTTTATTAATGATCTTTTTTCCGAAGGAAGACCTGCAATGGGAGATAAATCAAAATGGAAGTCTACAATTATCGGTAACAATGTTTCTATAGGATCTAATGCAACAATTTTACCCGTCTCAATTTGTAATAATGTAGTAATAGGCGCAGGTGCGGTTGTTACAAAGAATATAGTAATATCTGGTACTTATATAGGCAATCCCGCTAAGCGGTTAGCTGCTAAATAAAAGAAAAATTATACATGAAAATTCCTTTTGTCGACCTATATGCACAATATCTTTCTATACAAAAAGATATTGATCAGGCTATAGAAAAAGTGATCAAGAACTCTTCTTATATTGGAGGTAGTACTGTGAGTGATTTCGAAAAATCTTTTGCTACTTATCTCGGAGTGTCTGCTGTAATTGGCTGTGCCAATGGAACAGATTCTCTGGAAATTCTACTGCAATCTTTTGGTATTGGAAAAGGGGATGAAGTAATAGTTCCTGCGGCATCATGGATATCTACTTCCGAAGCTGTAACGACTACCGGTGCTACACCTGTGTTTGTAGATGTTGAGGAAGATTATTTTACTATTGATGCATCACTAATAGAGAAAGCGATCACATCAAAAACTAAAGCAATTATACCTGTCCATTTATATGGCCATCCTGCTGATATGGTTGCGATTATGAAAATAGCCGAAAAGCACAAACTAATTGTAATTGAAGATTGTGCACAAGCTCACGGAGCTACCATTAACGGACAAAAAGTAGGAACATTCGGCGATGCAAGTAGTTTTAGTTTTTATCCTGGTAAAAATTTAGGCGCCTATGGAGATGCAGGATGTATGGCAACAAACAATACAGCTATTGCTGCAAAAGCAAGAATGATCGCAAATCATGGACAACAAGGCAAACACAATCATATTATGGAAGGGAGAAATAGCAGGCTCGATGGGTTACAAGCGGCTATCTTATCTGCAAAATTGCCTTATCTCGAAAAATGGACGGAAGCCAGAATTGCCAATGCGGCTAGATATGATTCTTATTTTGAGAATACAGCAGCCGTAAAAACCCCCGTAAAGAAACAAGGTTATAAACACGTATTTCATCTCTATGTAATTTGTATTGATCAACGTGATAAATTACAGGAAAAATTAACTTTAAATAATATTGATACTGCCATTCATTATCCAACAGCATTGCCAAATTTACCAGCGTATGCTTATTTAAAGAAAACGCCTAAAGATTTTTTCGTAACAAGTAGGCTACAATCGAAAATACTGTCGTTACCTATGTATCCGGAATTGAGTGATGAGAGCATTCGGTTTGTTACTGAAACAGTTCATGATTTTTATACAACTGATCTGTAAGTGAAATTGATTAATAAAACGATTATTATTATATCTCAACAAAATTGGGGAGATATGTTTGTTTCGAAACATCATTATGCTCTTGAGCTTTCGAAAAAGGGAAATAAAGTTTTCTTTATAAATAGTCCTGATCAAAATAAAGAGCTAAACTACGGGCAGGTAAAAATTGAAGAAACAAAATACCCTAATCTATACATAGTTAAACACAGATTTTTCTTTTCTTATATTCTTCGCTTTAAAGCAAGGTTTATTTTCGATAAGCTTGTGTCTATACACATTAATAGAATAATAAATAAAATAAATAGCCATATCGATATCGTATGGTCGTTCGATATTTCTAATACCATACCACTTAAATTTTTTCCAAAAAAGGCATTAAAAATATTTATGCCTGTAGATGAGCCACTAACTAAGTCGGGTATTGCTGCTGCTGAAACAGCAGGTATTATTATATCTGTTACCAATGAAATTTTGGAAAAATATTATCAATATGATGTCCCAAAATTATTTATTAATCATGGGGTTGCTGAAACGTATATTAACGAAATATTTCAGGAAAATATAAATAGTCCAATAAGAGTAGGGCTTTCAGGAAATTTTTTGAGGCCCGATATAGATAGGAAAACGCTATTAGAAATAGTAAAAACTAACCCAAATATTATTTTTGAATGTTGGGGCTCGATACATTACAAGAATTCAAACCTGAGTTCTTATGCTGATAAAGAAGCCGCTGAGTTTGTAGATAAATTGTGCAATTTACCAAATACAGTAATACATGGACCGATCAATCCGTTGATACTTAGTGAAAAACTCAAGGAGGTGGATTGTTTTCTTATCTGTTATGATATAAAAAAAGATCAAAGTAAAGGAACGAATTATCATAAAATATTAGAGTATATGGCCTCAGGGAAAGTGATAATCTCTAATAACGTAACTACTTATCAAAACCATCCTGATTTAATTATAATGTCTCAAAGCCGGGAAAATAATAATGGGCTGCCTGTTCTGTTTAAGAATGTCATTCAAGATATCAGGGAACACAATTCTTTAGCTAAACAGCAAACAAGAATTTCTTTTACTAAAGGTTATTTGTATAGTAGGCAGATTGAAAAGATCGAAATAAGCCTACAATAGGAAGATTATGATTAAAAGCTGAAAACGAATAGCAATTCACTGAATGAAAAAAATAACCTATTTTTTAAGCCATCCAATACAGTATTTTTCTCCATTATTAAAGGAGCTTGCAAAAAAAACTGATCTACAAGTATATTATTTTTCCGATGTAAGCATCTCAGGTAAAAAGGATATAGGGTTTGGACAAAATATTAAATGGGATATACCTTTATTGGAAGGCTATAATTCAACATTTATTAAAAACTATTCTTCGCGTACCTCGCTTAACAATAAGTTTTTGGATGTCTTCAATCCTGGGATCATCAAATTGTTGTTTGATAAAAGGATATCAATAATTATTGTTAATGGGTGGACGTATAGCTCCACCTTACTATGTATTGTATTTGGGCGTTTGTTTGGAAAAAGGGTTTGGTTGCGTGCTGAAAATCCGTTGAATCAGGAATTAAGAAAAAGTAAGCGGGTAATTCAGCTTAAAAAAATATTTCTTAAACACGTACTTTTTAATTTGTTTATTGATAAGTGTCTTTATATAGGAACAGAAAATAAAAAATTCTTTGAATTTTATGGTGTAGCTGATTCAAAATTATTATATACCCCGTATGCTGTTGATAACGATTCTTTTTCTAAACAGCATACAGCCTTACAAAAAGATTTACAAACAGTTAAGTTGAATTTAGGTTTGCCAGCAGAAAAGAGAATTATCCTTTTTTCAGGAAAGTATATACCCAAAAAAAGGCCACTTGACTTAATAAAAGCTTTTAATGAATTAAATGATAGTAATTGTGCCTTGGTAATGGTTGGCGAAGGGCAGTTAAGGCCCGAAATGGAACAATACATAAAGGAAAAAAAAATTGCTAATGTATACCTGACTGGCTTTATAAATCAATCAGACATTTCAAAATATTATGCAGTAGCAGATGTATTTGTAATGTGTTCCGGAATGGGAGAAACCTGGGGCTTATCAGTAAATGAAGCAATGAACTTTAGAAAACCTGTGATTGTTTCAGAAACCTGCGGTTCTAGTTATGATCTTGTGGAACAAGGAATGAACGGGTTTACATACAAAGAAGGAGATATAGATCAATTAGCGGAGCATCTTCGCAAATTACTTACTGATGATGTACTTCGTATCGCAGCAGGCAATCGTTCATATGAGATTATTCAAAAATTTTCAATACCTGTAATTGTAAATAATATAGTGGCGGCCTCTAATTAAATTATGAGTATTGTTGTTTGTAAACTACCGAAAGCCGGATTGGGTAACCAATTCTTTCCTTTGATGAAATCATTGGTATTTGCTCATCTTAATAATCTGCCATTAGTAGTTATAGGGTATCATCAATTTAAAATCGGCCCGTACTTACGCAAAGAAAAAACAAAACGCAAATACAGTAACTATTTTATTTTCCAGAAAAATATATTAGGAGAATGGATAGATAAATGGCAGTTATCTAGAAATAAACATTTTAAAATAGAAAGAGAGCCATTTTTGGAACATATAAAATTAAAAGAGGCTGACCATAAATTATTTGAATATAAGGCTATTCCGCATTGGGAAGATTATTATACTCAGTTAAAAGATCATCGGGATCTTGTAATAGATTTATTTTGGAAGCAGATCAGGGAGGATATAAGAAAGGATGTTGACAAACAAAAATCTCCATATATTGGTATACATATTCGGATGGGGGATTTTCGAAAATTAAATGAAGGAGAAGATTTTAGTAATACCGGCACTGTGAGAACTCCCGAAAAATACTTTATTAATATTATTAAAAATATCAGGAAGATACACGGTACTTCTTTACCTGTGTCTGTTTTTACAGATGGATACAAACATGAATTTGAAGAACTTTTTTTATTGGATAATGTAAATATTGTAGAAGGCAACACAGATATTGTAGACATGTTGCTTTTAAGTAAAAGTAAAATTATAGTATGCTCTGCCGGAAGTACATTCAGTTATTGGGCTGGTTTTTTAGCAAATGCACCGCTTATTTTACATCCTGATCATATCCATCAACCAATTCGGCCTGATGAAGTTAATAATAGTTTTTATGAAGGCGGCTGGGATAATAATAACCCTATTTTAATTAATAATATCTCAGATATCCCAAAGTGTAAATGAAAAAGCAATGAACAGGATAAAACCAATAGACGGTCTTAGAACCTTAGCTATAGTAGGTGTAATGTGGGCTCATGTGTGGATGTTTTTTGGCAATCTGCCAATGAAAGTGGCAAATATAGACGTTAACAGATTTCTTGCTTTCGGAGGAATTGGTGTAGATCTTTTTTTTGTGATCAGTGGTTTTTGTATGTATTTAATGCACACACACAAGAATGTAATTTTTAGTACAGAAAGCTATAAGCAATTTATTATTAAGCGATGGAAACGAATAGCTCCTGCTTTTTATGTTGCTGTAATTTCTGCGGCATTTTTTTACTTTGTAAAAAACGGTGTATTTCCTTTTAAGAGTTTGGTATATCATTTGTTTTTTATCAATATCTTCAATGGACAGAACATATTATCACCCCCTTTTTGGTCATTGTCAACAGAATGGCATTTTTATCTTATTCTTCCATTGATTTTTATCGCTGATAAATTGGGAAAATGGATTTTTACAAGGATAATTATACTGATGTCAATTTCATTAATTTTAAGATTTTGGCTTTTTCACGGTTACAATCTTAGTTCAGGCATTACCGTTCCTGGCTATGAAATATGGTATAGGTTCATTGAATTTGGTTTTGGTATGTTAGCTGCAAGATTTTATATACAACAAAATAAACTTCCGGGACTTCTTTCAGGCAGTATTGGTTTTATTATTAGTTTTTGCATAGCATTTTTAGGGAGAGCATTTATGACAGCAGATTTTTTTTCCAGATTTGGAAAGATGGATTTTATTGTTCGCGCATTTGGCGAGCCTGTTCTTACATTAGGTTTTGCTATTATGATCCTAAACTTGGTTACTACCACAAGTATATTTGAACGGATCATATCATCCAGTCCCTTTCTTTTTATTGGTAGGATATCATATAGTATGTATTTATGGCATTGGCCAATTGCAGTATGGATAAGTTATTATATAGGAGAGATGATAGGGAAATCTGTAATAGATATGGAACTTGCTTTCTTATTAACTTTTGTGGCGACGATAGGGGTCGCTATTGTATCGTATCATTTTCTTGAAGCTTCATATTTTAAAAGACCTGAAGTTGAGAAACACCTACAAAAAGACCTTTAGTCTAAAATTCAATGATCTTTTACTATGGCATTACTAAAGTTAATTACTTTGCGCAAATATGGATTTTATTAAAAAGTTACGAGTTACTGTATAAATACTTTTCTAAACCAACTATACAATGTTAAGATCATTAATAAGAAAGAATCTTTTTTTGAGAAAATTAGTAGCCTATATTATAGCTCCCTCAGGGTTGTTTGATAACTATTTTAAAAAATACTCCTTGTCTATTGTATGGAAATTAAGATTAAATGACATATTATCTTCACCAGATAATATGTTTATTCCTAGAGTTGAAAATGCAGGACAAATAAGTAAGGGCAAACAAATAATGCATAATGGTCTTAGAATTAATTTAGGGAGTTATTATGGCCCTGAATATTCAGTAGTCCTTTCAGAAAACAAAGGCGTGCATGAACCTCAGGAAGAGAGGGTTTTTAATGAAGTTCTAAACGTTATGCCTGCAGGAGCTACAATGTTGGAGATGGGTGCATTTTGGAGTTTTTACTCTATGTGGTTCAATAAAAAAGTGGTGGGCGCCAAAAATTATATGGTTGAACCTGATGAATTTAATTTGGGACAAGGCAAGCGTAATTTCAGGTTAAATAACATGAAAGGTGAATTCATCAAAGCATTTGTTGATAGCAAAAGTTCAATTAATAATGGAGTTGTAACACTTAGCGTTGATGACATAATTAAAAAGTACAAAATATCTTTTTTAGATATTTTGCATAGTGATATTCAGGGGTATGAGTTTAATATGCTACAAGGAGCTATTGAAAGTATTAATAATAATAAGATTGGATATGTATTTATTTCCACTCATTCGAATGAAGTGCATTATCAATGTGTGGAATTTCTACGACAACATAATTTTATAATTTTAAGTACTGCTGACCTAGATCAAACCTATTCGGAAGATGGTTTAATAGTAGCAGTAGCTAGCACGTATAAGAATATTATTCAACCAATAAATATTTCTCAAAAAAATAATGCCTGATAAAAATAATTTAAAAATACTTGTTGTTGGTTCTGCTGAGGTATGGGCGATCGAAAATTATTATGTAAAATATCTTAAAGAGGAAGGAGTTAAAGTTTCTCGTTATTCTGCACAGACGGCTTTTTATAAATATTATCAAAAAAATATTTTCAATAAACTGCTTTTTAAAGCAGGCTTATCCGGCATTTATAATACGATCAATAAAGAATTTAAAGAACAAGTAGAAAAATTTAAGCCAGATGCTATATTAGTTTTTAAAGGAATGGAAATTTTTTCTCAATCATTGCAATGGGCGAAAGACAAGGGAATTAAATTGATCAATTATAATCCCGATAATCCTTTCGTTTTTTCGGGAAAAGGAAGTGGAAATATACATCTTAAAAACTCCATAGCATTGTATGATTTACATCTTACCTATAATTTAGATGTAAAAAAGGAAATGGAAGCCTCCTACAATATACCGACTGAAATACTTCCATTCGGCTTTGACATTAGCGATGAATTATTTAAAAAGTGCTCTTCGCAAAAAGAAGTACTCAAGGCATGTTTTTTAGGGAATCCTGATATTTACAGAGGAGAGTTTTTAACTCGCTTAGCAGAACAAGGGATTGAATTAGACGTTTATGGAAACGATTGGCATAAGTTCGTCAATCACTCCAATATTAATATTTCGAAGCCAGTATATGGCGAAGATTTTTGGCTTGCATTAAGAAGATATCGGGTACAGCTAAACTTGATGCGCCCTCACAATCTTGATTCGCATAACATGCGCAGCTTTGAAGTGCCTGGCGTTGGTGGAATACAATTAGCACCAGTGACACCTGATCATCAATTATATTTCGAGGCGGATAAAGAAATATTTTTGTATACGGACACAAAAGAAAGTGTTAACCAGATAAAAAAAATATTATCCTTATCACAGGGAGAAGCAAATACCATTCGTGAACAAGCAAGGCAACGCTCCTTACTTTCAGGATATACATATAAGGACCGAAGTAAACAAGTGTTATTGCGAATAGAAAAGCTTTATGAATAGAATTGTTATATTGCATTTCGCCCCTTTGGAATTATATCCTCCCATTCAGAATCTTATACGTTTATTAGAACTGAAAAACGATAGTAAAAAAATTTTTGTTTTTACTACACATACTAATGTTGATGTATTAAAAGAATTTGATTCTCATTCAGAAAAAACAAAAATCATTCATTTAGGGATATCAGGTCAAAAATTAGGAAAGATAAAAAGATACAGCAGTTATCTTTTTTATTATGTAGGAAGCTTAATATATCTTATACTTAAAAGACCAGCTGCTATTTTTTATTATGAAACTATATCTTCTTACCCTGCTTATTTGTACAAACGGTTCTTCAATTCTAAAGTGCAACTATTTATACATTACCATGAATATACATCTCCAACAGAATATATAAATGGAACAGGACTTACCAGATATTTTAATCTCTGTGAGAAGTATCTGTATCAGCGGGCAAAATGGGTTTCTCATACGAATGAATACAGAATGCAAAAATTCATCGAAGATATTAGTCCTACTAAAATTCTTAATCCTAAAATATTGCCAAATTATCCTCCCGCAAGCTGGTTTAAAATACCAAGACAGAAAAATACTTTGCCGGTTAAAGCTGTATATGTCGGAGCGCTGAGCATTAATACAATGTATGTAAAGGAATTTGCTGAATGGGTATTGGCTCAAAATGGAAAAATAGAATGGCACATTTATTCATATAATATTACTACCGATACTAAAATATATTTGAAGTCTCTCGAATCTGAACAGATTGTAATAAAAGAGGGTGTTAATTATGATGAATTACCTCTACTATTAAAACAATATGATATAGGGATTATTCTATACAAGGGACATATAGAGAACTATATATATAATGCGCCTAATAAGTTATTTGAATACCTTGCTAACGGATTAGATGTATGGCTTCCCAATAATATGAAAGGTTCCCTATCGTATGTTACAAACAAAGTTTATCCAAAAGTAATATCGGTTGATTTTACCCAGTTGGATAAATTTGATTTTGATGAGGCAATAAACAAAGAAGGATATGTTATTAGTACTAATACCTATTATTGCGAGCAGGCTTTAGCACCGATAGCAGAAGCATTATTGATCAAGTCAACTGACTAACAGAAATACCAAAAATGAAAACATTATTTCCAAAGCAAGTACATTGGGGCATTTTTTTTATGGTAGCAATATTGCTAAGGATCCTATTCTACAATATCAGTGCATTTTCTTATTGCGCCATAATTTTATCTCTTTATCAATTTACATTACTGTTTGCAGGGCTGGGTAATATAATACCTATAAGGTATTTATTTGGAGCATTTATGTGCCTGCAGTTTTGTATTGGCCCCACACTTGTTTATAATGGATTAGATCAATATCAGGCGTTAGCATATAGAATGCGTATCCCTGAAGCAGAATATTTTAGATATGCATTACCTGCTGTAGTTGCTTTTATTATTGGCTTACACCTTACAGCTGGCAATTTCAAAGGAGAAATATTAGATGAAGAAGGGATAAATGTATTTATAGAGAGAAATCCACGCGTTCCTTATTTTTTTATTATTTTGGGGCTAGTTACAAGTGTAATATCAGGTTTTTTTCCTTCAGAAATAGCCTTTGTGTTTTATTTACTAGGTAGTTTTAAATTCATTGGTCTTTTTTTATTAATAATCAACGGTAAAGAAATGAGATTGCTTCCCGTAAGGGAAATGAAATTATTGCCTCTAACAATAGTTTTGGGATCAATTATTATATCATCCTTAGGTAGTGGGATGTTCCATGACTTATTAATTTGGATAATATTCATTGGGTCAGTTTATGCTATTCAATATAAAATAGGGTTTAATATTAAATTAATAGGCTGCTGTATTTTTATTTTACTTGCTATAATAATACAAGAGTTAAAAGGAGATTATAGAAAATCAGGAAATGCGGGACTAGAAACACTAACAGAGGATTATGAAATAAAAAATCGGGGAGATAATTCTATTTTTAGTTTTTCAAGCCTGGCACCTTCAGTAACGCGGATAAATCAAGGGTTTATTATAACCAATATCATTAATACAGTTCCGGATAGACAACCATTTGAGCACGGAAGTGAGATGAAGATAATTCTTGAAGCTGCTATTTTACCGAGAATACTCGCCCCAGACAAATTAAATGCAGGCGATAGAGCTATTTTTATGAAATACACAGGTATGCATATAAAGGAAGGAACTTCTATGGCATTAAGCTCTCTTGGTGATGCGTATATAAATTACGGATATGTTGGAGGTTGTTTATTTATGTTTCTTTTGGGGCTTACTTATAGCGCAGTGTTAAATTCGTTTGAAAAACATAGTGTAAAACACCCTGTGCTTCTTTTATTTTTACCATTAATTTTTTATTATCCAATTCGCCCCGATTGTGAATTACAAACGATTTTAGGACATCTGGTCAAGTCTGTTTTTTTAATTGCTGTAATGGTGTATGTTTTTAAAGATATTTTTGTAGATCAAACTACTTTATTAGAAGAGACTTCATTAAGGCAAGTATAAAAAGAGACAAGCGAAAAATACGATCAACATTATTGCAATTAATTTATTGAATCCAATTTTCTACTCTTATATAAAATATGTTTTTCAACAAAAATAGTATAGAATATTTATTAAAGTTTGTTATATCCTTTTGCATATTATATTATGGCACTTTGGCCGTGATTGGTTTCGCATCACCGGGAGGGTATTATTCTCCTTTTATTCACGATTATTTAAATTATGTTTCATGGTTACGATCTGCTCTTTTGTTTACTTCTAAATTTATTCTTACACTTTTTGGGTATAACACTTTTATAGATGGCGCATATACATTAAGAATGCAAAATGGTTATGGTGTTCATTTAGTTTATAGTTGCATTGGTTTTGGTATAATGAGCTTTTGGATAGCTTTTATATTTGCAAATAAAGTAAAATGGCAGAAAAAAGTAAAATGGATAATGATAGGATTGTTGTCGATCTTTTTTATAAATGTAATAAGGATATCTTTATTACTAGTAGCTGTAAATAAAAATTGGCCAAACGTATTAAACCTTGATAACCATACGTTATTTAATATTGCTGCCTATATATTGATCTTTACAATGATCTATTTATTCGACATGTCTGAAAAAGAGGCTGCTGTTAATACAAAAAGATCTAATGAGGTATAATCAAGTTTGAGCGATAGAAAAAAAATATTGATAATGATCGATTGGTTTACTCCGGGCTTCAAAGCCGGCGGCCCAATTCAATCCTGTGCTAATATAGCATTTGCATTAAAAGATGAGTATGAAATGTATGTTCTTACTACTGATACCGATCATGGTGAAAGCGCGCCGTATCCTACTCTTATTTCTGATCAATGGACCACGCATATTGACCCAAAAATAAATGTTTATTATGCGAAGAAGGCAACATTAACAGTACAACAAATCGCTAAAGAGATCAATACGTTACAACCTGATTATATTTATCTTAATAATGTATTTTCTCCCTATTTTGTTCTTTATCCTTTGTGGCTAAAATATACAGGTAAAATTAAAAGCAAAGTAATTGTTTGTCCTCGAGGTTCTTTATATGATAGTGCATTATCTGTAAAATCATATAAAAAAAAACCTTTCCTTCTTTTATTTAAATGGCTGGGGATACATAAACAGGTTATATTTCATGCGACCAATAATAGAGAAAAGCAATCGATCCTTCAGCATTTTCCCGGTAGTACAATTCGTATTGCAGATAATTTGCCTAATATCAATCAGCCAAAATTTGTAAGTTGCAATAAAGAGAAAGGAGTAATTAATTGCGTCTTTGTAGCAAGGATAGTAGCTATAAAAAATCTGCTGTTTTTATTGGCTGTTGTAGAAAAGGTGAACGCCAAAGTAAAATTGACGATCATTGGCCCGATAGAGGATATTGCTTATTGGGAAGAATGTAAAAAGAAAATCGCGCAATTACCAGCTACTATTACGATTGATTATGTGGGGACTAAACAGCATAAACAATTAACAGAAATTTTGCAGCAACATCATTTGTTTGTTCTTCCTACAACCGGAGAAAATTTTGGCCATGCTATTTTTGAAGCAATGTTAGTTGGCCGGCCGGTGTTAATAAGTGATCAAACACCATGGCTACAGCTGAATGAGAAAAAAATAGGTTGGGATATTCCGTTAGAAGACCCCGCTGCATTTATAAAAGCAATGGAAGCTGCGGCAGAATGGGATCAAACACAATTCGACGAATACGCAAATGCTACCTGGTTATTTGCGAATAATTTTGTAACTAATCCTCAGTTGAGGGAACAATATAATGAGCTATTTGCATGACACTGTTAAACAAAGTAAATAACGCGGCGTTTCAAACTGGCATCAATATAAATGCTTCTAAAATGAAGCAGGCATTATGGTATTTGATAAATGTGATCTTTTTCAAAAATCCGATCAATATTAGTTCGGGGAGCAAAATTTTATTATTGAGGCTATTTGGTGCAACAATAGGTAATGGTGTTGTGATTAAACCATCTGTAAATATCAAATATCCATGGAAGCTAAAAGTAGGCGACCAAAGTTGGATAGGTGAAGAAGTATGGATAGATAATTTAGCTGATGTAACAATAGGAGATAATGTTTGCATTTCTCAAGGAGCATTATTGTTATGCGGTAATCATAATTATAAAAAACAGACTTTCGATTTGATGCTTGGTGAAATAATACTGGAAGATGGTGTGTGGATCGGTGCAAAATCAGTAGTTTGCCCGGGAGTAAAATGTGCTTCTCATTCTATATTGTCTGTTTCGTCAATAGCGTCTGCAAATCTAGAGCCCTATACTATTTATAAAGGCAACCCCGCCATAGCTATAAAAAAAAGAGAAATTGAGTAGTAATTTTCTATTTTAATTAGCATCATTTCTTGTTATTTCTCTTGCTACATTTCTTATCTTTATTGTACATAATATTGTATACATTGGCTTGGTCCAATAGTTGACATATTACTTTCAGTTTTCTATTCCTAAAAATGATTATAAGAGTTTGATTTATATAAATCTAAATTCATTCGTATGAAAGTAACCATCATAACCGTCACATATAATTCTGCAAAATTCTTAGAAGACTGCATGAATTCTGTTTTTACTCAGGATTTTAATAATATTGAGTACATCGTTGTTGATGGAGGTTCTACGGATGAAACGGTTTCTATTATCAAACAGCATGAAAAGAAAATAGCCAAGTGGATATCAGAAAAAGATGGCGGAATGTATGAAGCTATTAATAAAGGAATGAAAATGGCAACCGGTGATATTATTGGATTATTGAATAGTGATGATCTGTTAGCTTCCAAAGATGTAATAAGTTCCATTGTTAAAAGCTTTAAACAGCACAAGGTTGATTGTGTGTATTCAGATCTTGTTTACGTAGATCGGTTTAACACACAAAAGATCGTTCGTTACTGGAAAGGACTTTCCTATAAAAGACATCGGTTTAATTATGGATGGATGCCTGCTCATCCTACTTTCTATGTACGTAAGGACGTGGTAGAACATTTGGGAGAATACGAATCCCATTTTTTTACTGCGGCTGATTATGAGTTTATGACAAGGCTTCTGTATCGATACCGCATAAGTGCGTATTACCTGCCGAAACTTACAGTGAAAATGAGAACAGGGGGCGCAAGCAATGTTAGTTTTTATAGCAGATTCAGGGCCAATAGAAGAGATTATCTTAGCATGAAAAGAAATAAAGTACCTTTTCCTTTTTTTGTCTCGCTATTAAAACCGCTTAGTAAGTTGAATCAATATTATTATACCTTTTTTAAAAAAATTATATAATAATTCGTACAAATATTTTTTATCAAAGCGGATTTACTTAAATGTTTAGTTTTTTTAAACGAAAGAATGACACTGATTTACCAGGATATTTGCCTATCCAGACAGATATTCACTCGCATATTTTGCCCGGTATTGATGATGGCTCTCCTGATATTGAAACATCTATTAAGTTGGTTCGAGGTATGCATGACCTAGGCATAAAAAAAGCTGTAGCTACCCCGCATATTATGGGCGATATGTATAGAAATACCCCCGCAACAATTACGACAGCCCTGGAAAAATTAAAAATAGCCTGCAAAGAAGCCGAAATTGATATAGAACTAAGTGCAGCTGCAGAATATATGTTGGATGATTATTTCATGAACATATTAAAGAGTAATTCACCGCTACTTACTATCTATAAAAATATTATTCTAACCGAACAATCTTATGCTGTTGAAACAGAGAACCTGAAGGAAATAGCCTATGAAATTATGCTCGGCGGCTATAAACCTATAATGGCGCACCCGGAGCGCTATTCCTTTTATCACAAGGAATACGACAATTATTTTCTGCTAAAAGAAGCAGGGTTTTTATTGCAGGTAAATTTATTATCACTGACCGGCCATTACGGAAAACATGTAGAAAAAGCGGCGAAATTTATAGTAAGAGAAAATCTGGCAGACCTTGTTGGCACAGATATGCATCATATAGGTCATCTGAACATCCTGCAAAAAAAAGAAAAACTTGAAATATTGCGCCATAATTTAGATGGCCGTACCTACAATGTACTTGATAACCTCGTTTTTTAAGCTACAATTTACCCTACTTCCCCAAAAAAAAGGATTAATTATTTTTTGAAATAAGAAATAAAATTCTTAATAAATTAGAAGTAATTATTATCTGATATTTGACATTTTTAGATTGAATTTAATTGCCTATTTTTGGCGCTCTTTTACCTATAAACCATATTTTAGGTAAAAAGTAAGAAACCTAACTAAATCGTTGAATTTTATTATGGCAAACAAAGTAACTAAAATTGGGGTGTTGACATCGGGAGGGGATTCTCCGGGTATGAACGCAGCCATCCGGGCAGTTGTACGTACGGGTCTTTATAATGGGTTAGAGGTTTACGGTATCATGAGAGGATATCAGGGCATGATGGATGATGATATTTTTAAAATGGAAAGTAAAAGTGTTGCCAATATCATACAACGTGGAGGTACTATTTTAAAAACGGCAAGATGCAAAGAGTTTTATGAAACGCCGGGCAGGAAAAAAGCTTACGATAATCTTATAAAACGCGGCATTAACGGGTTGGTTATAATAGGTGGAGACGGGTCTTTTCGCGGAGCAAAAAAATTCCATGAAGAGTTTGATATACCAAGTGTAGGTATTCCGGGAACTATTGACCGCGATATCGTTGGTACTGATTTTACTATTGGTTTTGATACAGCAGTAAATACTGCAGTAGCAGCTATTGATAAGATACGTGATACGATGGATGCACATGACCGTATGTTCATTATTGAAGTAATGGGCCGTGACGCAGGTTTTATCGCATTGCATAGTGGTATTGCAACAGGTGCAGAAAATATTCTGATCCCTGAACGCAAAACTGATATGGATGCAATGATCAAATCATTACAGGAAAAAGAAAAACGCAAAAAACTGGTGAACCTTATTATCGTTGCCGAAGGCGATGAAATGGGCGGAGCTGAAGGGGTAAATAAATATATCAGAAAGCATATGCCTGATATGGATACAAAAGTTGCAGTACTCGGCCATATTCAAAGAGGAGGATCTCCTAGTTGTTTCGACAGGGTAATCGCAAGCCGTATGGGTTATACCGCAGTTGAAAGCCTGATAAACGGAAACCATAATGTTATGATCGGGATCAAAGACAATCGTATCAATTATACACCGTTTGAAAAAGCATCAAAATTGAAGACCAAGGTAAGTGAGGAGTGGATGAAGATCGTAAAAATACTAGCATCTTAAAAAAAATACCGGATACAAAGTAACAACTGAGTCTCCGGTATTTTTCGTTATGATAGAAACTACTAACTAAAAAAAACAAAACGAGCGCATGAGCAAGAACATCAGCAAATACCTTCACCGCCACATGGATAAACAAGCAGGTATTGCACATTCACAAAAACGTACAAAGATCGTTGCAACAGTAGGACCGGCTTGCAGTACTTACGATAAATTATTAGAATTGGTAAAAGCAGGTGTGAATGTTTTCAGATTGAATTTTTCACACGGAGAATATGCTGCAAAAAAGGAGATCATTGATTTCATTCGCTTGATAAACAAAAATGAACCTTACAATATTGCCATCTTAGGTGATCTGCAAGGTCCTAAATTAAGAGTAGGAGAGATTGAAGGTGGAAAGATCGAATTAGTGCCCGGTGCGGAAATTATATTTACTACAGAAAAAGTAGTTGGTACAAAAGATAAAGTATATGTTTCTTACCCAATGTTGGCAAAAGATGTTAAGATGGGAGAACGCATCTTTTTGGATGATGGCAAAATGGAAGTAGCGATCAAAAAGATACTGAACGATAAAGAAATTTTAGTGAGCGTAACATTGGGCGGTACCTTATTGCCTAAAAAAGGTGTTAACCTTCCTGACTCTGCATTAACAATGCCTTCTTTAACGGAAAAAGATATTGCGGATCTTGCTTTTATTATCGAACAGGACCTTGACTGGATAGCACTTTCATTCGTTAGAAAAGCGATTGATATCATTGATCTTAAAAAGAGATTAAAAGAAAAGAACAGCAAAATAAAAGTGATCGCTAAAATTGAAATGCCTGAAGCATTAACGAACATCAGGGATATCATTGTTGAAAGCGACGGTATAATGGTTGCCCGTGGAGATCTGGGAGTTGAAATTCCCGTTGAACAAGTTCCATTGGTACAAAAAGAATTGATACGTAAATGTATGCACCGTGCCAAGCCCGTTATCGTGGCTACACAAATGATGGAAAGCATGATCGATCGTACTAAACCAAACAGAAGTGAAGTAACGGATGTTGCTAACGCTGTTTTGGAAGGCGCTGACGCAGTGATGTTGAGCGGAGAAACTGCAATGGGAAATTATCCTACATTGGTAGTTGAAATGATGAGCAAGATCATCAACGAAGTTGAAAATAGCGCTGCATATAATTACGACAGAGATGATATCCTGAAACCACAACCTCATTCTCCATCTTTTTTAAGCGATGCATTGTGTTATAGCGCTTGCAGATTGGCAAAAGATATTGAAGCGGATGCTTTGATCGGTATGACAGAAAGCGGTTACACAGGCTTTATGTTAAGCAGCTATCGCCCTAAAGCGCCATTGTATATTTTTAGTAAAGAAAGAAGCCTTATCAATCAGTTAAGCTTAAGCTGGGGCGTTAGAGCAATGTATTATGCAGAAGAAATAAGCCTGGATGATATCGTTTTCGATCAGATCAATATCCTGAAAGAACGCGGGTTTCTACAAAAAGATGATGTGGTTGTTAATACAGGAAGTACACCTGTTGACCTCCATTTGCCAACAAATATGGTAAAGGTTACTAAAGTAGATTAATACTAATATAATTGTAAATTGTAAATGGTTAATGATAAATGTGTAAACATTTTCGTTAACCATTTTTCTTTTAAAGAATATTTTATGGAGAATAATGAACAGTTGATCAGAAATTTTTATACGGCTTTTCAAAAGCTGGATGACGGATCCATGGTCAGCAATTATGCTGATGATATCGTTTTTTTTGATCCTGTCTTCGGTTTGCTCCAGGGTAACGAAGCCCGCGCCATGTGGAAAATGTTATGTAAAAATGCAAAAGATTTCTCATTAACTTATTCCAACATTATTCACCTGGATGAAGAATATAGCACATGTGAGTGGATAGCAACCTATACTTTTTCAAAAACAGGCAGAAAAGTAATTAATAACGGAAAAGCCTACATGAAATTTTCTAATGGAAAAATCGTTGAACATAGCGATGGATTTAGCCTGTACAAATGGAGCAAACAAGCATTGGGTCTGCCGGGGATACTATTCGGCTGGAATTCTTTTTTTCAGAACAGAATAAAAAAGCAAGCTCAAAATAACCTGCGAAATTTTATATTGAATAATAATAAGTAAATTTAGAGAACGAACCTTAATCTACTTTTATGAAAACTTCCCGGCAAATAATTCTAATCACATCAATAGCTTCTTTCTGTTTTATGATTAACGTGCAAGCACAAATAAAATATCCTGTTACAAAAAAATCAAATCAGGTCGATGATTATTTCGGAACTAAAGTGGCCGATCCATATCGCTGGCTCGAAGATGATAATAGCGAAGAAACGAAGCAATGGGTTTCAGCAGAGAATGTTGTGACGCAGCATTACCTGGCAACGATCTCTTTCAGGGATAGTATAAAAAATAAGCTAACAGCGATGTGGAACTATGAAAGGTACAGTTCACCATTTAAAAAAGGTGCTTATTACTATTATTATAAAAATGAAGGTTTACAAAACCAACCAGTATTATATCGTCAATCAGGACTTGCAGGAAAGCCTGAAGTTTTTATTGATCCTAATACCATGAGTAAAGATGGCACTGTAGTTCCCAGCCTGCCACAGTTCAGTAAATCTAAAAAATATTGCGCCTATCTTTTATCGCAAAGTGGAAGTGATTGGCAGGAAGGGTATATAATGGATGTACAGACAAAAAAGATATTATCTGATAAATTACGATGGGTAAAATTCAGCGGTATATCCTGGAAAGGAGATGAAGGATTTTATTATAGCAGGTATCCAGAGCAAAACGAACAGAATAAATTAAGCGAACAAAATAAGAACCATAAATTATATTTCCATAAAATAGGTACGCTACAAAGCGCTGATGAACTAATATATGAAGATAAAGACCATCCTTTGCGTACGATCAATGCAGATGTAACCGAGGATGAAAAATTTCTGTTTATCAATATGTCAGAAGGAACTAGCGGTAATGAGATATGGGTAAAAGATCTAAAAGCAAATACTCCACTCAGCTTATTAATAAAAGGATTTGATACAGAAGCGCAGGTTATAGATAATGATGGAGAGAGGTTACTTGTATTAACAAATGCCGGCGCGCCCAATTATCAACTTGTTTCTATTGATCCCAAAAACCCCGGTAAAGAAAACTGGCAGGTAATTATTCCCACAAGAACTAAACTATTAGAAAGTGTTGGTACCGCGGGCGGTAAACTATTTTTAAATTACCTCGAAGATGCAGCCAGTAAAGTATACCAGTGTACATACCAGGGTTATTACGCAAAGGAAATTAAATTGCCGGGAATAGGAACTGCAAGCGGGTTTCATGGTGATAGAGATGAAACAGAATTGTTTTACACATATACTTCTTTTAATTGCCCTGCTACTATTTATCGGTACGATATTATTTCAGGAACGAGCGAGTTATTTAGAAAACCTTCAGTAAGCATCAATCCGGATGATTATTTAACGCTTCAAACATTCTTTCAAAGTGCAGATGGAACTTCTGTTCCAATGTTTATAACATATAAAAAAGGAATGGTATTAAATGGCAATAACCCAACATTGATATATGGTTATGGCGGATTTAATATTCCTTTAACGCCCAATTTTAGTATCTCAAATGCTTTCTTTTTAGAACAAGGAGGTATTTATGTCCAAATAAATTTACGCGGTGGAAATGAATATGGTGAGGAATGGCACAAGGCAGGAATGTTACAAAACAAACAAAATGTTTTTAATGATGTTTTTGCTGCAGTAAAATTCTTAACAGATAAAAAATATACTAACCCGAAAAAAATTTCACTATCGGGCCGCAGTAATGGCGGATTGTTAGTAGGAGCCTGTATCACACAGCATCCTGAATTATTTAAAGTAGCCATACCACAGGTAGGTGTACTGGATATGTTGCGCTATCATTTATTTACGATAGGATGGGCGTGGGCAGTAGAGTATGGCAGAAGTGATAAAAAAGAAGATTTTGAAAACCTGTATAAGTACTCTCCTTTACAAAATATCAAAAAAGGAGTTGATTACCCTGCAACTTTAATTACAACAAATGATCATGATGACAGGGTAGTACCTGCACATAGTTTTAAATTTGCTGCGAGATTACAGGAGTGTAACGGCGGCAAAAACCCAATATTGATAAGGATAGGAACAAATGCCGGCCATGGTGTAGGTATCCCTACTACTAAAGCAATTGAAGAAGTTTCTGATATCTGGAGCTTTATCATGTACAATCTTGAAATGAATTTCAGACCTTAATTACATTCTTTCCGGAACATGAATGCCCAGTAGTTCCATCGAACTTTTAATTACATTAGCTGTCATACCGGCAATGGATAAACGCAATTGTTTTTTTTCTTCTGTTTCTGCGCTGGCAATAGAATGGATAGTGTAAAATGAATTGAAGGTTTTAGCCAGGTCAAAAACATAAATAGCAATAGCTGAAGGGTTATGTTCAAAAGCAGCCTGTTCAATAGCCGCAGGAAATTGTTCCAATACCATAATTACATCCTTTTCCAATTTTAATAAGCTATCGGTGACCGGTAGTCGATGGTCGGTGGTCGTTTTCCGCAAAATGCTCTTTATCCTCGCATAAGTGTATTGTACAAATGGTCCGGTAAATCCATGAAAATCTATACTCTCTTCGGGATTAAAAACCATTGTTTTTTTAGGATCTACTCTTAGCAGATAAAATTTCATAGCTCCTAATCCGATCGTATCATACAGGTCTTTTAATTCTGCCTCAGTAAAATCCTTCACTTTACCCAATTCTTCTGTGTGGTGTTTAGAAGTTGCGATCATTTCATCTACCAGATCATCAGCATCAACAACAGTCCCTTCCCTGCTTTTCATTTTACCGGTAGTTAATTCTACCATGCCATAACTCAAATGGAAAATTCCATCCGCAAAAGGCATCCCCAATTTTTTACAGATCAATTGCAAAACTTTCATGTGGTAGTTTTGTTCGTTGCCTATCACATAAATGCTTTGGTCTATTTTGTATTCGTCATATTTAAGTTCTGCCAGGCCAATATCCTGTGTCATATAAACAGAAGTGCCATCTCTACGTTGAACTAACTTTTCATCGAGTCCATCAGCAGTAAGGTCTATCCATATACTTCCATCTTCCTTTTTGAAAAATACTTTCTTTGCTAGACCTTGTTGTACAATATCTTTCCCTAATAAATAAGTATTGCTCTCGTAATAAGTTTTAGCAAAATCACTTCCTATTCTTTTATAAGTAATGGCAAAGCCTTCATATACCCAGCCATTCATTTCTTTCCAAAGTGCCATCACATCAGGTTTTCCTTCTTCCCAATCCAATAACATTTGTTGTGTAGCTTTCATTATTGGCGCTTCTTTCTCCGCTTCATCTTTTGTCTTTCCAGCTGTAATTAATTGTTCTACTTCCTTTTTGTATTCGTCATTAAATTTTACATAGTATTGACCAACAAAATGATCTCCCTTCATGTTGGTTGATTTTGGTGTAGCGCCGTTCGCGAATAATTGCCATGCGATCATACTTTTACAAATATGGATACCACGGTCATTTACAATACAGGTTTTAACAACATCGTAGCCATTTGCTTTTAAGATCTCAGCAATACTCCATCCCAAAAAATTATTTCTTAAGTGGCCAAGATGCAAAGGCTTATTAGTGTTAGGAGAAGAATATTCTACCATCACTTTTTTGCCGTTCTTTTCTTTTTTACCAAAATTGCTATCCGCATGATTTTTTGCTACAAAATCCAGCCAATAACTATCGGCAATCGTCAGGTTCAAAAAGCCTTTTATAATATTGAATTTTGTAAAAAAATGAGGATATGTTTTGGTAAGATGTTCGCCTAATTGATTGCCGATAGCATCAGGTGATAATTTCAATGATTTTACTAAGGAGAACATTACGACGGTATAATCACCCTCGAATTCCGGTTTGGTTTGATTTACCTGAAAATCCTTTTCTGTAAAAGATTGATTAAAAACCGCTGATAAACTTGCAGTTACACTTTGCTGTATGCTATTGACTATTGACATCCTGCAAAAGTAATAAAGTTATAAGTCATAAGTTATAAGTAATCAGCAGGTGCAGATGAAAAATCTTGCAATACATCGTAGATCTAACATCGTACATCCAACATCTTTTATTACCTTTGCGCCCATTTAAGAGTCTTATGATAAGTGTAAATAATGTAACGTTAGCCTATGGCAAACGCGTTTTGTTTGATGAAGTAAACATCAATTTTGTAAAAGGCAACTGTTATGGCGTAATTGGCGCTAATGGAGCAGGAAAATCTACTTTTTTAAAAATATTAAGTGGGGAGATCGAACCCAATAAAGGTACTGTGAGCATTAGCCCGGGCGAACGTTTGGCCGTACTAAAGCAGAACCATTTTGAATTTGACGAAATATCAGTATTGCACACCGTAATGATGGGCCACAGAAAAATGTGGGATATCATGCTTGAAAAAGATGCTATCTATCTAAAAGACGATTTCAGTGAAGCGGATGGCATGAAAGCCGGGGAGCTGGAAGCCGAGTTTGGTGAAATGGGCGGTTACACTGCGGAAAGTGATGCTGCTACCTTTTTGAATGAACTAGGTGTTAAGGAAGAGATGCACCAGATGCTGATGAAAGATATCGGTGGTAACGTAAAAGTAAGGGTACTATTGGCGCAGGCTTTATTCGGTAACCCGGATATTTTACTACTGGATGAGCCTACGAATAACCTGGATGTGGAAACGATCAGCTGGCTGGAAAATTTCTTAGCTGATTACGAGAACATCGTGTTGGTTGTGAGTCATGATCGTCACTTTTTAGATGCGGTTTGTACGCATGTGGCCGATGTTGATAAAATGAAGATCAAAATTTACACGGGTAACTATTCTTTCTGGTACGAAAGTTCTCAGTTAGCAGCAAGACAAGCATCCGACAAAAATAAAAAACAGGAAGAAAAGAAAAAGGATCTATTGGAATTCATTGCACGCTTTAGCGCTAATGCTTCTAAATCCAAACAAGCTACTTCTCGTAAAAAAGCATTGGATAAATTGGTGTTTGAAGATATTACGCCAAGTAATAGAAAATATCCGGGCATTATATTTAAGCCAGAAAGAGAAGTTGGTAATCAAATATTAAATGTAGAAAAATTATCAAAAACGATCGATGGCAAACCATTGTTCACGAATTTGAATTTTGATATTGTAAAAGGACAAAAGATCGCATTCTTAAGCAGAGACCATGTGGCACTGACAAATTTCTTCGAGATCATTAATGGGAAAATAAAAGCAGATGCCGGCAAGTTCGAATGGGGTACAACCATCACGTCGGCTTATCTTCCAAACGATAATACAGAATTTTTTACGGACTCTTTGAATCTGATGGATTGGCTACGTCAATTTGTTCCACCGGGAACTAAAGATGTTGATGAAGATTTTATCCGTGGGTTTTTAGGCAAGATGTTATTCAGTGGTGATGAGATCTTAAAGAAAACAACGGTATTAAGCGGAGGAGAAAAAGTACGTTGCATGGTTAGTAAAATGATGTTGCAAAACCCAAATGTAGTGATGCTGGATGAACCAACGAATCACCTTGACCTGGAAAGTATTACTGCTTTCAATGATGGTATGCTAACATTCCCCGGCGTTGTTTTATTTACAACACATGATCACCAGTTTATGCAAACCGTTGCCAACAGAATTATAGAAATTACACCAAAAGGAATGATCGACAGATTAATGACCTACGATGAATATTTAGCAGACGACAGGGTGAAAGCTTTAAAAGAAGAAATGTACAGTTAATATGCTACACGTCAGAGATAAAATATTAGACTTCATAGATTTTTTTCATCCTCCTTTCAGGAAGATAATGCCTATCAAAACATTTAGATATGCGGCTTGCGGCGGTGCTAATGTAGTATTTGGAAATGTGATCGTGTATACTGCTATTTATCATCTGGTAAAAAATCAGGATGTAGTGAACATGGGATTGTTTGCATTTAAACCATATAATTTCGCGTTAACGATCTCTTCCATATTTACTTTTTGTGTGGGATTTATTTTGAATAAATATGTTGTATTTACCACATCGAATTTAAAAGCCCGTGTGCAATTATTCCGCTATTTTTTGGCTTTTCTTTTTAGCTATTCGTTGAATTATCTTTTGCTTAATAAAGTATTCATCGAAGGCTTACATTTGCATCCCGTTCTGGCGCAAGGTATTACGGTAGTTATTGTAACAGCGGTAAGCTATCTAACCCAAATGCATTTTACTTTCAAAGTAAAAAAAGATCCTGATGATATTACACAATTGCCTGAATAAATTTATTTCACGCAAAGTAAAATAAGTAAATACAAAAGCCGCAAAGATCTTTGCGGCTTTTGTATTTATACGTAGCGTCTTTGCGTGAAAACTATAATAATGTTTTTACATCTACATATTCAAATCCGTGTGCATCGGCAACGGCTTTGTAAGTTACATGGCCATCTAAAGTATTAATGCCTTTTAAGAGCGCATCATTTTCCAGGCAAGCTTTTTTATAACCTTTCGTAGCGATCAAAACTGCATAAGGCACCGTGACATTTGTTAAAGCGAAAGTAGAAGTGCGAGGTACCGCACCAGGCATATTTGCCACCGCGTAATGCAACACGTTATGTTTTATGTAAACAGGATCGTCATGCGTAGTGATGCGATCTGTAGTTTCAAAAATACCGCCCTGATCGATCGCGATATCCACAACAACAGAACCGGGCTCCATTGATTTGATCATTTCTTCCGTAACTAAATGCGGCGCTCTTGCTCCGGGAATTAATACAGCGCCGATCACCAGGTCAGATTCTTTTACAGATACAGCAATATTATGCGGGTTAGAAATTAAGGTACTGATCTCTCCATTGTACATATCATCGATCTGTCGTAACCTGTCTGCACTTAGATCAATGATCGTTATTTCAGCACCAAGTCCAAGTGCTATTTTAGCAGCATTTGTTCCGGCAACGCCGCCACCAATAATTGTTACCCTGCCGCGTTTCACGCCTGGTACTCCTCCTAATAAAATTCCTTTGCCACCTTCAGGTTTCTCTAAAAAACGCGCACCAATTTGCGAAGCCATCCTTCCGGCAACTTCACTCATCGGCGTTAATAACGGGAGCGTGCCATTCGCAATCTGAACTGTTTCATACGCAATACCGATCACTTTATTTTTTACTAAAGCTTTCGTTAATGCCGCTTCAGAAGCAAGGTGCAAATAAGTAAATAAAATAAGCCCTTCTCTAAAATAATCATACTCGCTGGTAATGGGTTCTTTTACTTTCATCACCATTTCCATCGCCCATGCTTCTGCAGCGGTGGCAACAATTGATGCGCCCGCTTTCACATATTCATCATCTGAAAAACCTGATCCTTTACCGGCATCTTTCTGAACAAATACTGTATGGCCGGAACGTACAAGATGTACAACGCCTCCCGGTGTTATAGCGACACGACTTTCGTTATTCTTTATTTCTTTTGGTACACCAATACGCATGATTAATTGTTAATGGTAAATGATAAATGGTAAATGAAACAACTGTTAGTATTTACCATTTTTTATTTTTTAGCCCAACATATTGCTACTATTAAGCAGTAGTGGCGTCGCACGTTTCATCATTGAATATCTATTAAGCACATTTAATAATTGTAACGGCAACATTTACCCTTTACCATTATTACCAAACTTGTATTCTATCACTAACAGGCTTATACATTTTATCGCCCGGCTTTACATTGAATGCAGTGTACCAGGGTGTAAAATCTGATAAAGGCCCGTTCACGCGCCACATCGCCGGACTATGAGGATCTGTTTTTATGCGCTGCAGTTGAAGCACTTCTTTGCTTTTCATGCGCCATATCTGTGCAACGCCTAAAAAGAAACGCTGATCAGGCGTAAAGCCATCGATTTTTTTATTTGACTTTGCTTCTTCTGTATTTTGGAATGCCTGGTAAGCGATCGTAACGCCGCCAATATCCGCAAGGTTCTCGCCCAATGTAAGTTTACCATTTACATGTAAACTATCCAGTACAGTATATGCACTATATTGTTTTACAACCGCAGCAGTCTTAGCGTCAAATTTTGTTTTATCATCTGCGGTCCACCAGTTACTAAGATTACCATTCAGATCATATTGACTTCCCTGATCATCAAAACCATGAGTCATTTCATGACCGATCACCATGCCAATGCCGCCATAATTAATAGCATCATCCGCAGCAGGATCGAAGAAAGGGAATTGTAATATCCCCGCAGGAAAAACGATTTCATTATAATATGGATTATAGTAAGCATTAATAGTAGGAGGCGTCATTCCCCATAAGGTTCTGTCAACAGGCTTACCTTCAAAACTCATTTGATAATCGTATTCAAATTTTCCAAGGCGCACATAGTTTCCAAAATAATCATCTCTTTTGATATCGGCATTGTACTCTTTCCATTTATTAGGGAATCCGATCTTTTTAAGAAAGGCGGCTAGTTTTGCTTCAGCTTTTGTTTTGGTAGAATCACTCATCCAGGTCAATGCCTGTATGCGTTGGTTGTATACTTGTTGAAGATTATTTACCAAACGTATCATGCGTTGCTTAGCTGAATCGGTAAAATATTTTTTCACATATAATTGACCAAGCGCTTCACCTAATGTTCCATCTACCGCGCTAGCCATTGTTTCACTACGTGGTTTTTGTTTTTGCTGGCCACTTAGAACCTTGCCGTAAAATTCAAAATTTGCCGTAACAAAATCACTGCTTAAAATGGTAGAGGCGTTATTTGTCTCATGAAAGCGTAAATATTGTTTCCAGTCATTAATGGGTACAAACGTATAGATACTATCTAATGTCTGATAAAATTTAGGTTGACCAACGTTAAAAGAATCGGTAGTGATCTTTAATCCAGCAAAGATTGAGCTCCAATCTAAATCAGGTGCTAATTTTACGAGGTCGCTCCTGCTCATTTTATGATAATTAGCAACAGGGTCACGTAATTCAACATTACCACTGTGGCCCCCTGCAAGTTTGGTTTCAAAAGCTAAAACGGTAGCGGCGTTTTTAGCAGCAACCACACTATCATCACCGATCAATTCAAATAATTTAGTGATGTATGCAACATATGCTTTGCGTTGTTCTACGATCTTAGGATCAGTAGAAAAATAATAATCTTTTTCAGGAAGTCCCAACCCACCTTGAAAAAATGCGCAAATATTCATGCTTGCATTTTTATCGTCGGGCTGTACGGCAAAACTATATAAGATGGCATCATTCATTGCCTGGTGTGCTGTTATATAAGCGATAACCGCTTTTGTATCTTTTAAATTATTGATGGTTTGCAGGTAAGGTTGCAAGGGGGTGGATCCTAATTTATTAATTGTTACGGTATCCATTCCGCTTGCATACATATCACCTACTTTTTGATCAACACTGCCAACCGGTGCTTTTGTAGCAGCAGCAGTTTCACAAAGGCTTTGCATTGCTTCACGACTTTTTTTTCTCAGATCAAAAAAAGAACCGGTACTGTTTTCTGTTGAAGGGATTACAGCGGTCTTGTTCCAGTTACCGTTTGCATATAACCAAAAATTATCTCCCGGTTTTACGGTTGTATCCATTGCAGACTTATCTAAAAACTGGCTTTTGCAATTTTGTGTAATCAGTAAGGCGGTGAATAATAGGGTAGAAAAATATACCTTTTTCATTGTATTGTTATTTAAATAAGGTGAGTAATCATTTATATTGTAATGTACTCAAATTACTTTATTTAACAGCAGGTGTTGAGAAAGCAGGGGTAAAAAAATAGGGCCTGGAGTAGAAACTCCGGCCCGTTTTTAATCCGTACCCTATGAAAACTTTTGTGAAATTAATACTTCTTTTCATAGTTCATTATTTTAATCAATGATATTA
>Ga0206961_1038_pt1 | contig 35456 bp, 24 predicted proteins | sample Alteio_BWOrgHeat_30_FD_153238 | JGI IMG/M metagenome (GOLD analysis project Ga0206961, IMG submission 153238) | Enriched cells from forest soil in Barre Woods Harvard Forest LTER site, Petersham, Massachusetts, United States -... | ecosystem: Environmental > Terrestrial > Soil > Temperate forest >...
ATTAACGGAAGTGTTGGAAAAATTTGAAATCTTTTCTGAAAGTGATATTGTAAAAGATAATATTAATAACCGCGTTCAATGTTTTGTTTACAGAACTATCTCTCAATTAAATAAACATTTCTTAGAAGGAAGTTTTTCTGAAGGATTAGAATTGGTTCCGGAGATCGAAATAAAATTGAAAGAATACGAATTGTATTTAGACAGGCACCGTATTTTGATTTTATATTACAAGATAGCCTGTATGTATTTTGGCAGCGGCGATTTTGAAAAAGCTGTTGATTATTTAAATAAGATCATCAACTGGAAAGTGGACCTACGAACGGATCTGCAGTGTTATTCAAGGTTATTGCATTTGATAACACATTACGAATTAGGCAACGAAGAGATACTGGATCACTTAATAAAATCTGTGTATCGCTTTATGGCGAAGATGCAGAACCTGAGTGTGGTGGAAGAAGAGATATTTAAATTCTTACGCAACTCATTCCATGTCTCTGTAAAAAATATTAAACCTGAATTGGAAAAATTACTGGTGAAATTAAAAAAGCACCGCAACAATCATTTTGAAACGCGTGCATTTTTATATTTAGATATCATCTCATGGTTGGAAAGTAAATTGGAAAACATTCCTGTACAGGAGATTTTGAAAAGAAAATTTGCAAACAAAAGGAATCTAACTAATCATTCATAAGATCATAAAATACGCGCCATTATTTCAAATGGCGCGTATAATTATTTGTTGAGCCATTGTTCTATCAACCATGAGCAAACGGTTAGTATGATCACCGGAATAAGGATGATCAAAATACTTATTACAATTTTCTTTGCAAGGATTACAAATTCGTTTAGTTTCATTTTGATCCGGTGTTAGTTTTTAATATCCTTCACACACCTGAATCCTAAATTATTTCCGGCACTATTAGTTTCCCCCTTACCGCGACTGCCGGCTTTATATCGAATGCAATACTGATCACTGCAAATAAATGAACCACCACGTTGCACATGTTTAACCGTATTTGGTTCATCAGGGTCATAGCTGTCTGTTGGTCCTTGTGGATTATACTCAGGACTATGCTGATAATAATCAGGACGGTACAGGTCATTGCACCATTCCCAAACATTGCCATCCATATCATACAACCCGAAAGGATTTGGCGGAAAAGATTTTACGGGTGCAACACCGTCATAACCATCTTCTGCAGTATTATGATCGGGGAAATTTCCCTGGTAAATATTGGCTACCCATTTTCCATTTGGTTTTAATTCGTTGCCCCAATAATATTTAGTTGGTTGCCGATTGCCACGTGCGGCAAATTCCCATTCGGCTTCTGTTGGTAACCTTTTGCCTGCCCAGGTTGCATAGGCTACTGCATCTTCGTAACAAACTTGCACAACAGGTTCATTGTCTTTTCCCTTGATAGAGCTTGTTGGGCCTTTTGGATGTTTCCAGTTAGCACCTTTTACATATATCCACCAAACAAAAGGATCATCTAATGAAACCGCATGCGCAGGCGGAGTAAATACTGCAGAGCCTGCTACTAATTTATCTGCGGCAACTCCGGGATAATCAACAGGATTCAATGGGCGTTCTGCAACTGTGATATAATGTGTAGCATTTACAAATTTTTCAAACTGAGCATTCGTGACCTCATGTTCATCCATTAAAAATGGTTTTACCGTTATACGATGAATGGGTTTGCTATCGTCAAAATCATTGCTTCCCATTTCAAAAGTGCCACCGGGTATTGCTACCATTTCTGCTGAACTACTATCGCCTGTTATTATACTGGAAGATGTTCCTAACAATGCTACAGACCGAGAAGGCATCCTGCACACTGATTGACTTTTGCTACAAGCAGGGCATGAGGCCTTTTTCGCAATTGCGGTATCTGTTGTTGAGACTGAAATTGTTGAATGCTGCTGATTGCAGGCAGCATTCAACAACATAAGACATATCGATATACTTATTATCTTCTTCACACTTATTTTGCTTTTGCTATTTCAGTAGTGATATCATATTTATTAAAAGTTAATCCTGATCTTTTCCAAACTATCTGCCCGTCTTTATATAAAAGGATAGTTGGTACTGATGGTACTTCACCTAACTGAGCTACTAATTGCGGATTATTATATAATTCCAGTTGAACTACTTTGTAAGAGCCGTCGTTTTGTAAAGAGTCAACGATCACTTTTGCCTTTGCGCATAAGCCACAATATTTTGTTCCTATTTCAACTAATACAATTTTATTATCTGTAAGTGTTTTGTTGTAATCAGCAACTGAAAGGTTATTTTTTACTGATGTATAATATGCATTGCCACTTCCTATCCAGGCTGCAATGCCTCCTTTTAATTCATACACTTCTTTATATCCGTTTGTATGAAGTTCAGCAGCTAATATATCCGGACGGCTATTTTGTATGGCATAAATAAATACAGGTTTTGTTTTATCAAAGCTTTTTATCGCATCTAAATGATTGTCCTCTTTCAGGTTCACATAGGTTGCGCCGTTGATATGGTTGATCGTGAATTCTTCAGGAGTTCTTACATCAACTATTTGTGGCGCTTGTTGCCTGTTTATTTTTGCTGCAAAAGAATCTACAGAAATTAGATCGTGATTTACTTGCGCAAAAATCGCTGTTATACTTAGAAAGCTAACGGCTGTTAAAATGAATACTTTTTTCATGTTTGATATGTTTTTAATTATGCTATTGAAAATTCTTCTTCTTTTATTTTTTGATGGACAACTTCGTGTTCCTGGATATCATCGCCAACTCTTGGTCCGTGTTTAGATAACTCACTTCCTTCAACTTTGGATTTGAAAATTGGCCATAGGAATTGTGCATACCATTCTTCTTGTTTATAAAAAGCAATACCGTAACCTTTAGGGAACTTACGAGTGATAATACCTGTTCCAAAAATGATATCCCACAAAAAGAACATGTTGCCAAAATTGCCTTTGTAATAACCAACACCGTCATCAGATGAATCTGCGTGATGCGCGTGGTGCGTAGCAGGGGTGGAGATCAATCTTTCTAAAACCCACGCAACAGGATGTAATACTTTGTATTTATATAAAGGTTTATCCCATGCGATGCTTGAATGCGCTGCTAATGTGATGATAGATTTAATTACTGTAACAAATAATGCAGCAGGTCCTAAACCTAAATAAACCAATGCTGCCACTAAATAAATTTGTGAAAAGAAAACAGTATATAAAAAGTTCTGGCGACTAGCCATTGCCATGCCCATATAAGGTGCAGAATGATGCGTACGATGGAAGCGCCATAGTAAAGGTAATTGATGGTGCAAACGATGGTACCAATATTGAGTAAGGTCATCTGCTACGGCAATTAAAAAAACGCCGCCCCAAAATGGAACCCATGAAAATACATTATCCAAATGTGGTAATGCGAATGGTAATAGTTTTAAAGCAAAGAATGCAGTGACAGGCGCTAATAAAACCTTAGGTGCTACAAAGCAAACAAGATCAACGATGCGTTCGTGCTTTGTCCATTTGTTGTCGTACAATCCTAATCCGAATTCAGCGATGCCTAATACGATCGCGATAGCGAAAAATCCCCATGAACGTAAATGTGTGAACACCGGCTGAACAAAATTAAAAATACGCGGTGTTTTAATTACGAATGGCGTGTGCGTGTTATTGATCCATGGTGTTTCTCCTGTATGGTGAAACCATAGTACTAATGCCAGTACCGGCAATGCGTAAATAAAAAGACTGATAACAATATCTCTTGTTATTCTTTGTGGTGTGGTGTTAGTGAGTGCCATAATGGTATTTTTTTAATGATTAATATTATAGATTAACTGTGGTGTTGAATGAACCATAATCCTCCTGCCAGTATAATTAGTGGGACGAGGAAAATGACAATACCGATAATGATCTTCTTAGTCAGAATTTTTACATCTAGTAATTGCATAGTCTATTATTTTAATAGAGTAATTGGTTATAAAATATCCTCCGAAGAAATTTTATCTCTGGAGGAATGATTTGTTTATTTTATTGGCGCTTGTATATTGTTTCCGTTTGGATGATGTATTTTTTTATTGTTTACATCATACCAATCGATCAGCGGATATAAATGATTGGTGGTAGCTTGTTCATCAAATACTTTTTTTAACTCAGCTAATTTTTCAGGGTATTTTTTTGCAAGATCATTTCTCTCATTAAAATCTTCGTCAATGTTGTATAATTTCCAAACATCGTCATCGAAGCTCTTATCAGCAATGGGTGCTCCCTGAGAAAAATCATAGTCAACATTATCCGGACGGTGAGGAGATTCTGCTTTCCATCCATTGGAATAAATAGAACGATTGCCAAAAATATAATAGTACTGTATTGCATGCCTTGATTTCGCGTTAGCGCTATCAATAGAATAGGCTAGTGATGTTCCTTCAATACTATCTTGTTTAACATCTCTGATGTATTCAGGTTTTTGAATTCCGGTTAATTCTAACGTCGTTGGCAAAATGTCGATTACATGTCCGTATTGATTACGGATACCTCTTTGTTTAATGCCTTTCGGATAAAAAATGATCAAAGGGTTATGCGTACCACCTTCTGCGTCAGCATTTGTTTTCCATTCTTTAAATGGCGTATTAGCTGCCTGTGCCCAGCCTAATGGATAATTAGTTTGAGCATTAGGTGTACCAATAGAATCAATATCAGCCAGATTTACTTTTAAATAATCTGCTTCAGATGTAGTTCTTGCAGGGTTTGTTTTAGGTTCTATTGTTCCTTCCTGCGTACCTTCTTTGCTTGCACCATTGTCACCGATTATTACATAAACGATCGTATTGTCCAATAAATTATTTTCTCTCAGGTAATTGATTACTCTGCCAATTTGATAATCGGTGTAAGAAAAGTAACCTGCATATACTTCCATGAATCTTTCAAATAATTTTTTCTGGTCTGCTGTTAATGAATTCCAAGCTGGTACACGAGGATTGCGAGGAGGTAATTGTGCGTTTGCAGGAACGACGCCTAGTCTTTTCTGATTAGCTAATACTTGTTCACGAAATACATCCCATCCCTGATCAAATTTTCCTTTGTATTGATCACTCCAATATTTATCTACCTGGTGAGGTGCGTGAGTGGCGCCCGGTGCATAATATAAAAAGAAAGGCTTGTTGGGTGCAACTTTTTCCTGGCGTGATAAATAAGCAATTGCTTTATCAGTGATCTGCTCATTTAAATGTCTTCCATCAGGAGTAACATGCGCCTGGTCTTCTACAAGATCAGGTTTGTATTGATCGGTTGCAGAACCGAGAAACCCAAAAAAATGATCAAAGCCTTTTTGTGTTGGCCAGTGATCGAAAGGTCCGGCATCTGTTGCTTCTTCATCGGGCGTTAAGCCGTATTTACCTACAGCAAAAGTGTTGTATCCATTGGCTCTTAATATTTCAGCCAATGTTCCATCGCTAGAAGGTATTCTTCCATCCCATCCAGGAAATCCTGCGGATAAAGCTATATGAGAAAACCCGCTTTCATGCACAAAAGCACTATTACGGCCTGTTAATAAAGCAGAGCGTGTAGGCGCACAAATTGCGCAGGTGTGAAAGTTCGTATAGCGGAGACCGTTATTGGCTAAACTATCAAGTGTAGGCGTATGTATCAATCCGCCAAAAGCGCTTGATGCACCAAATCCTACATCATCTAGTATGATCAATAGAACATTAGGTGCTCCTGTGGGAGCTTTAACAACGGGTGCCCACCATTCTTTTGAATCGCCTAATGTTTTACCGACAGTTCCCTGATATATTTGTTGGTCCTGCGCATAAGAATGTTGTGTCGACAAGCTACCTATCAATATTGCGATGGAAGCAAGTATGTTTTTCTTATTCATTTTTTCTTATTTTTTTGTTATGAAATGATTTATTTTTTTTATGATTGATTACCATCCGGGGTTTTGGTAAAAGTTTGGATTTTGTCCTGCGTAGAGATCAATTTCTGTTTGTGGTATTGGGAACAATGTATCTTTCAATGTTGCAGCAGCTTTAGGATTGTTAAGCATGCCATGAACCGCATTCAGATAATATTGCCCTGCCGGTAAACCATCTTGTCCTGATCTTCTTACCAGATCAAACCAGCGTTGCGATTCTTGTATGAACTCTTTTCTTCTTTCTAAATAAACAGAATCACGAAAATCTGCCTGGTTCAAACCCGGTGTGAGATCGTGTGTATGATCAGCATAAGTTCCACCACTGCTGTATACACCATAAGCTCTTGCTCTTACGATATTGATAGCAGTATATGCATCAGCCGTAGGACCCGCATTTAATTCATTTAAGGTCTCAGCTTGTAAAAGCAAAATTTCTGCATAACGGATAATAGGAAAATTAACGCCGCTTAATGTTTGTGATGTGATAGGCGATACGGAAGAGTCAATGTATTTAGCGAAATTGAAGTAGGGCCATTTTACTGTTTTAGTGCCATTCTTTAAAGAGTCGAAAAACGTAACATTTCTTCTTTGATCTGCGATAGCAAATAAATTAACGATCGTACTATCAGCCGGTATATCGCCCGTGTAGGTTGAAGTGGTAAATGTGCTGAAGTCGCCATTGCTTAAATTTTGCTGGCTGTTAACTGCACCTCCATTGTATTTGAATTGCGCAGAGAAAATATGTTCAATGCCATTTTTATAAGGCGTTTGAAAAATATGAGAGAACAAAGGGAATAGGTCATAGCCATAAGTACCGGTTGCTCCTGTGACAGTTCCCGCAGTTAGTGTTTTTAATAATTGAGTTTCTGCATTCGTCCAATCGTGCCGGGTTGCATATACTTTAGCTAACAATGCGTGTGCTGCTCCTGCTGTAACGCGGCCTATATCAGCAGGATCGGTAACAGGGGAGTATGTCCCGGGCAAATTGGTAGCATCGGTTAGATCTGAAATTATTTGTGCATACACAGAATCTTTTGGTGCGCGGCTAACCAATGCGTTAGCAGTGTTTACATCACCCGCATCATGCAATACTAAAGGAACAGGACCGAATAAACGAACCAGATTAAAATAATATAGCGCTCTAATAAACTTAGCTTCTCTTATTAAATTGATCGCAGGATGTGTAATGTCAACAAATTGAGAAGACGGAATATTTGGAATATTATCTATTGCTACATTGGCCTTATCAATCCCCCAATACAACTGCGCATATATTTTGTGCACACGGTCATTTGAAGAAATATAAGTAGCTGTACCAAGTGCCCTTACGTCGGGGTTTGTATTCGACGGACTATACACCTGGTTATCGCTTGTATTGTCTATTATTAAATTCAGGTTGCGTCCGTAGATAGGGAAATCTGCATTGATATCTGTAGACAGTGTACTATAAGCCGCTGTTACTGCAGCCACAGCATCTGATTGCGTTTTGTAAAAAGTTGTTGACGCAATACTTGTCTTTGGATTTTCATTCAATTTGCTGCAGGATGCTAAAGAACTTCCTATCAATATAAATGCGGCAGTGGTTATTAATATATTTTTCATTGTTGTCTTTTTTATGTTTCTAAAAAGTAATATTTAGTCCTGCTAAGAATGTTTTGTAATGTGGATAGACTCCTGCATCAATTCCAGGTAACAGGTTATTCTGATCATAGAAATTTGCTTCAGGATCTAATCCGGAATAATGCGTGATCGTTAATAGGTTTTGCGCAGAGATGTATAGCCTGATCTGCTTCGCAAGAATTTTTGAAGCGATGTTTTTTGGAAAAGTGTAACCGAGTGTCACATTCTTTAACCTGATGTATGAACCATCTTCAACATAAGTATCCTGCACTTGAGCAACGGGAGCATTTACCGCTTTAGGATACCTGCCGGTAGGATTATTAACAGAATCAAACCTGTCTAACAAGACTGCTGAAGCATTGGTGGTAGTTTTAGTTATCTCTAATTGTTGTTGTTCAAGGTTAAATAACTTATTGCCAAATGATCCCTGAAAGAAAATTGACAGATCGAATCCTTTATAGGTGAAAGTATTCGTCATGCTTGCCGTAAACTTCGCTTGTGCATTCCCTAAATTGTGTTTATCATTTGGATCAACTTTTCCATCCCCGTTTGTATCAATATATTTTCTATCTCCTGTTTGTTGCGATACGCCTGCTAATTTCGGTGCCGGATGCGCCCCGTAAACATCAGCGGTAGTTAACAATCCATCTGTACTATAGCCCCAGAATGTGCCTATCGGTAGTCCAACCTTTAAAATTTCAGGAGATACCTGGCCTGTAGCAGCTACCGGTTGAAAAGATTGACTTGGGCCAAGACTTAATATTTTATTGGCATTAGTGGCGTAGATCAATGTTGTTTTCCAATCAAAATCTCCTGCTTTGATATTATCTGTATTCAAAGAAAGTTCCACACCTTTATTTTGTATGCTGCCGATATTTTCAGCGACAGAAGCATAGCCTGTTGATAAAGGAACAAGTCCGCCGGCACTTACAAATAAATTGGTTGTCTTTTTATAATAAGCATCTGCTGTTAAAATGATACGGTTGCTTAAGAATGAAACATCGATACCTCCATCATACTGCGTGGTTGTTTCCCATGTTAAATTTGGATTGGCCAATTGTATTTGCGAAAGTCCTTGGGCAATATTATTTCCAAAGAAATATGTGTAAGGCCCTCCGGCTAAAGCAGGCGAGGTATAAGAAGGAATGTTCGCGTTACCTGTTTGTCCTGCAGTAGCCCTAAGTTTTAAACTGTTGGCTACATTCGTAAATTTCTTAAAGAAATTCTCATCAGACATATTCCATGAAACACCAATGGAAGGGAAGAAGCCATATTTTTTATCCGGACCTAAAACGGAGGCACCATCGTATCTGCCCGATACGCTAACATTATATTTATGTTCGAATGAGTAATTAATTCTTCCCAGCCAGGATTGAATAGTGTTTGGTGCTTCTGCTGATGAACCTACAACCGGTGAACCATAAGACAGGTTGTTGAATGAAAATAAGTTGGTTGGAAAATTCTGCGCGTTCGATACAACTGATTCTACATTTTGTTGTTGAATGGTATAACCTGCCAGTAAGTCTACATAATGTTTCTCATTAAATATATGGCTATACGATAACGTGTTTTCATTTAACCAGCTAACAGAATGGCTTACGCCAACAGACGCATACCCATTTACACCAGCACCTGTAGAAAGTCCCCCTGCACCGCCTGGTGATGCAGTAAAGTTTGGCGCATAATAATTTTGTTTAGCATTTAGGAAATCTGCGCCACCAGTAATTTTTAAAAGTAAATCCTTAGTTAGTTTGTATTCAGCAGAAAAATTTCCTAAGAAGCGTGTGAGAATAGTTCTGTTGATAGTTGCTGTAATATCCTGTAAGGGATTTGTAGTATATGGCTGTGTTGTATTATTGATCACTGAAAAGAAAGGATCAGCTGTAGTATAGTAAGTTCCGTTTGCATTTCTTATCGGATGTAAAGGGCTTACCGTTAATAAAGTTGTAAAAGCGTTCCCAGAATTTAAAGCATTGAAAGGCCCTGTTAATTTATCTTCGGTTGAACTGCTTCCAAAAATACTAGTGGATACTTTTAATTTATCTGTAGCATTTTTTTCATAGTTAACTCGACCTGAGTATCTTTCAAAACCGGTATTTAATAATGTTCCCTGTTGATTAAAATAATTTCCTGAAATAGAATACCTTGATTTTTCATCACCACCATAAATGGTTAACTGGTGATTTTGTATCGGCGCATTTCTGATAGCAGCTTTTTGCCAGTCGGCCGTTTGCCCTGTTCCACCCAAAGAATCTATTTTAGCTTTTGTTGCAGGTCCCGATCCTGTTTGTAATGTAGGCGTGGCTTTATAAATATCATCGTACAATTTTGCCCATTGCGGGCCATTCATTAATGATAATGTTTTATCAACCTGTTGTGTACCGTAATAACCACCGTAAGAAATATTGTTGCTGCCCTTTGTTCCTCTTTTTGTTGTGATGATCACAACTCCGTTTGCGCCACGTGAACCGTAAATAGCTGTGGCGGCAGCATCTTTCAACACGTCGATCGATTCAATATCACTTGGGTTAATAGTAGCTAGTGCGTTTACAGTTACGCCCGGAGAAGAACCGGTATTAGCTGCGCTGTTATTATTGTAATAAATAAATCCATCAATAACATACAATGGATCATTACCAAAACTTAACGAGTTTCCGCCACGAATTCTTATACTCGATCCTGCACCCGGCTGACCGGAACTTTGCGTAACTGTAACACCCGATACGGCACCTTGTAATAAGTTATCGGCAGAAGTTACGGGACGACTTAAATTTTCTTTTGAGACAGATGATACAGAACCCGAAACATCTTTTCTTCTTTGAGTGCCATAGCCAACTACCACTACATCTGATAATTGATTGGGCGCATCTTTTAACCGCACATCTACAAATCCGTTATTAGTGCTATCTACTGTTACCAATTGCGTTTGATAACCGATAAAGCTGATAAATAAAGTGATTGGTAATTTTTTATAAGTGGTTAATTGAAACCCTCCTTTATTATCGGTGATAGCTGTATTGGTAGAACCTTCAATATGTATGGTAGCGCCTGCAATTGAATTTTTTGTTTTAACATCTGTAACCGTACCTGTTATGGTAGTATTTTCTTGTGCTTTTGCAGATAAAAAGCCGATGGCGAGAAAGAAACCGGTAAAGGCAAAAAGTTTCGCCGTTTTGTAAGCATTGATTTTACTCATAGTTTGATTTAGTTTGTTAATTATCTAATCAGCCTATTGTGTAAAAAAATCTCAAAAAACGCTTAATGCTTTTCTCTTATATTTGCTTACACAATAAGGCCGACAGTAAGCGCTTAATGCACTTACTGTTTTCCCAAGCCTCTTTGTTACCGGCCAGAACTGCTCCAACAGTTTCTGGCCATTTTTTTATTTAGTTTTCATAAGTTATATGTTACGGGCCGGCACGATCGTTTGATAATAAACCATTCGTAATTATAAACCGATCATAAAGATCATAGGCTGTTGCAGCTTCGCCGCGAAAAGATTGTATTAGGTATAAGTGCATTTTAAGTAGAATAAAGTCAGAGAAAAAGAATAAAGAAGAACCTTGCTAATAAAGTATTAGCAGCAACAACAGCAACATGGAAATGTAATTGCCTTTATGCAATTAAGTGCTGTGTAAGTATATCGTAAAGATGATAACATAAATGTCGGTTTATTACTTTTCCTTCCGTTTAGATGAACTATACAACTTTCCAACAGGTCGATTGTATAGTTCAAAAAAACAAAATGAAATTCGTAATGAATAGCAAACGTAGTGTTAATTTATTAGTCTACCAAAATTATAGACTATATTTTTTAAAATAAAAAATGCCGACTGATTAGAGCCGGCATTATAAAAAATAGTTATATTTTATAAAATTGGGGTTAGCACTTATCTAACGCTTGCAAGATGTCGTTTAGTATGTCATCTACATATTCTAATCCAACAGAAATACGAATCAATCCCGGTGTTATATTAACGGCAGTTCTTTCAGCATCTGTTAATTTAGCATGTGTGGTACTAGCCGGATGAGAAGCAATGCTTCTGCTGTCTCCTAAATTAGCAGTTAGCGTAAGCATTTCTAAGCTGTCTAAAAATTTTATTCCGCTTGCTAAACCGCCTTTTAATTCGAACGCAACTAATGCACCGCCATTTTTCATTTGTTTTTTTGCAATAACATATTGCGGATGGCTCGGTAAAAAAGGATATTTAGTAAAACTTATTTTTGAATGATTCTCTAAAGCTTTCGCGATATGAAACGCGTTGGAAGAATGGCGCTCCATACGCACATCCAATGTTTCTAAACTTCTGCTTAGTACCCATGCATTAAATGGCGACATTGCGGGCCCTGTGCTTCTGCAGAATAAATAAATATTATGGATCAGTTCTTTTTTACCTACGATCACTCCACCTAATACTCTTCCTTGGCCGTCCATCCATTTGGTAGCAGAGTGTACAACCAGATCTGCTCCATATTGAATCGGAGTTTGATTAACCGGAGTTGCAAAACAATTATCTACATTTAAAATAACATTGTGCTTTTTTGCAAGTTTGCCTGCAAATTCAAGATCAATTATATCCAGCGCCGGGTTAGTGGGCGTTTCCAGGTAGATCATTTTTGTATTAGGCCTGATTGCGGCTTCCCATTCTTCAGGCTTTGCAGCACTTACATAGGTCACTTCAATTCCATAATTAGGAAGGAATTTATTTAAGATAGTAACCGTACTGCCAAAAATAGAATTGCATGCAACAAGGTGATCGCCTTTTTTGAGTAATGCCATGAATGATGCAAACACTGCACTCATGCCCGATGAGGTAGCGTATCCTGCTTCAGCACCTTCAAGTATTACAACCCTGTCTGTAAATTCTTTTACTGTAGGGTTACTAAAACGGCTATAAATATTTGCATCTGTTTCATCCGCAAAAGCCGCACGCATATCTTCCGCATTATCAAAACTGAAACTGCTGGTAAGAAATAACGGAGAAGAATGTTCCATCTCGTTCGTTTGCTCCGTTCTTGCACGGATGGCTTTTGTAATTGGATGTTGTTCCATTATTGTAGGTTTTAAAATTCTTGATCTATATTTTATTATTTATTTTTCCTTCACTACCAACCCCCAGGTAATAATAGCACCTGCTCTGCGTAATGTTTCTGCAACAGAACAATATTTATTGATCGATAATTCACATGCTCTTCTTGCTTTATCCTCATCAGGCCCTGATAAGGTAAAGATCATATGAATATTTGTCCATAAAGAAGGTTCCTTTCCTTTTTCTCTTTCACCTTCAATATGGATGGAAAAAGCCTTGATCTCCTGTCTTTGCTTCTTTAGTATAGAAACAATATCAATACCACTGCAGGCGCCCAAGCTTATTAATAACCCCTGCATCGGACGGATGCCAAAATTAACGCCTCCCGTTTCAGGACTTGTATCTAAACGTACGATATGGCCGTTTGCATCTGTGGCTTCGAAGCCGGCATCGCCTTCGACCCTGTTTAAATTTATTTTTATCATTTCTTACTTTTTTTGCAAATGTAATTCATGCAAGCCTTTACTTTGCAATTTCAACAGATTCTCATTGATGGATTATTTTCATTACGAACATAGGTTTGAGCTGGAAAGTGGAGAAACGCTACCCGAAGTTACGATAGCTTACCATACTTACGGTACCTTAAATGCCGATAAAAACAACGTTGTATGGGTTTGTCATGCCCTGACAGCCAATGCAGACGCGGCTACATGGTGGGAAGGTGTTGTTGGCAACGACCACGTTATCGACCCCAAAAAATACTTTATTGTCTGCGCCAACATACTGGGTTCCTGTTACGGAAGCAGTGGGCCTTTGAGTATTGATCCTGCAACTAAGAAGCCTTACTACAGTACTTTTCCGCAAATTACCATTCGGGACATGGTAAAAGCACATATTTTGCTTCGCGATCACTTACGAATTGAGAAAATATTTTTGATCATGGGGGGTAGCATGGGTGGTTACCAGGCGCTGGAATGGAGTGTAATGGAAAAAAGCAGGATCGAAAATTTGTTCATTTTGGCTACTTCACCGACAGAGAGCGCCTGGGGTATTGCAACACATACCGCACAGCGTTTATCAATTGAAGCTGATAGTACATGGAAGGATATGTCTCCTGAAGCCGGCAAAAAAGGACTGAAAGCTGCGCGCGCAATAGGGATGCTTACTTACCGCAACTACGGTATTATGGTAAAGCATCAAACAGATCCGGATACAGAAAAGTTAGATAATTATAAAGCTTCATCCTATATCAATTACCAGGGAGATAAATTAGTACAGCGTTTCAATGCATACACTTATTGGTTGTTGACGAAAAGTATGGATAGCCATCATTTGGGCCGTGGCCGTGGTGGAAAATTAGAACCCGTATTAAACAGTATTACACAAAGAACTTTGATCATCGGTATCAGCAGTGATATTCTTTGTCCTTTGATCGAACAAAAGTTCATTGCCAATAATTTGCCGGATGCAACATTGATCGAAATAGATTCAACTTATGGACATGATGGTTTTATGGTTGAATCAAAAATAATTTCTCAACACTTAGCCGAGTGGCTGGGTAATCCGCCTTTTGTGCTTGGTTATGGCGCAACTATCTAAATAAAAAAAGTCAGACCATTATTTATGAATCTGACTTTTTTATTATAGAAATATATCTGAAATTAATCAGGGAAAATAGACGCTATAAATTTACCATTGGTAACTGTCTTCGAAAGTTTGGTTGTATCTCCATCATCGTACATTATACCCTGAAACGTACCACTAATTGAAGTGGCAGAAATAGCTGTAATTGTTGTAGTACTTGGGTTTGCAGGATTGCCTGCAGTATAATAATTTATGAACGAGTTATGGGGATCAAAATCTGAACCAATCTCAAAATCAGTATACCTTCCGACAGTTGATGTATCCGAATAAACTGTGCCAAGAGTAAAAGGACTGTTATAGCTTTGAAGATCAACTTCAAAATAGCTTGCTAGATTAGCGTTTGTATTATCGTAAAAATAAATGTACATATGTACTGTACTATCCGGACCAGAATAATCTGTATATGTAAATGCACCACCTACAACATTATAAACCTTAGCCTTACCAGCTAAAGTTACTTGCAGGCCGTTGGTCCCTATGCCAGGGCTGCTAGATTTTTTACAAGAGATAAGCGTTAAGCTTATTAGCGCGACAGCGAATATTTTTTTCATAATTTATAGTTTAATAGTTTTAATTAGAATGTTAAATAGGGTAAATATTAATTCTCTTGTTCAAGTGTACTGTTTATATTTCCTGTTACTACTTTAAAATTACCCGGAGTTGTAGAAGAATCACTATATGCATATATAGTACCATTGACAGTAGCTTGTATTGATGTTTGTGTAATTGACGTTATCGTTACCGTGAAAGGTTTTGTAACTAAACCTGCAGTTTCAAAATAGCTGATAGTACCAGGAATAGTATAGTAAGTAGGATCATACTCAAAATAATCCAAAGCTTTATATACCGTAGGAAGGGAAGGATAGGTGCTTGTATCAGAATAAACACCCGGTGTTATAGCCAGGTTTGATTCAAGTCTAAAGTCTATATAATGCGATTTTGTAACATCACTGTTGGAATAAGCTTCGAAATAAATTTCCTTGCCGCCATTATAAGCTTCAGCATAGCTTAAAACTGAAAAATTGTAAGCAGTGTCATTCAATTTTAATTGCGCTGAACTGCTGGCGCCTGAACTGCTTTTTTTACATGAGGCTAGCGCTAAGCCAAGTACTGCAATTGCGAATAATTTTTTCATAATTTAGAAATTTTGGTGTTTTTTTTGTTTTGATAAAGATTTTGTGTTGTATAATAATGTTGAATTTAAGCCCGAAAAAGCTAGTTATTCGTTATATATTTTAAAAAATGCTTAAAATTATCTATAAAATATTGATTCTTTAATCAAATTTAGGTACAGTTATGGATTATTTTCATATTATAAGGATATATTATATAGGATATAATCTGTAACGAAAATAGGGGATATTCTTTTATATGCCAAAAATATTATAAAAACTTGTTTAATGTATTACTATCTGAACAGCTTTCCAAAGTGTATTCGTACTTGTTAAAATAACTAAAATACCCACCAGGATAAACATTGTTTTTAAAGGAAGTTTACCAACTAACCTGGCTGCAATGGGAGCAGCGATCAACCCACCAACAATAAGTCCTGCTACTTCTAATAGTGGAATATTTTTTAATAAGATAAAAAATGTAATAGAGCTGGTGAGTACTACAAAAAATTCAGCCAGGCATACGGAGCCGATCACATACCGTGGACTTTTTCTTTTGGCCATTAATGTACTTGTAACCAATGTTCCCCAGCCACCACCTGCAAATGCATCCATAAATCCTCCGATAGAAGCGAGCCAGCCTGCATTCTTTACTTTATCTGTATTTTTTCTTTTTGAAAATGCTTTACGCATTATATAATAACCCAGGTAAATAGTATAAATGGAAAGGGGAATCTTAACATAAGTAGAATATTTTTGACCGTAATAAGCCAGTGCAGCGCCGATCAAAGCTCCGATAGCACCGGGGATCACTAATGCCATAAATAATTTTTTATTGATATTGCCAAAACGGTGATGACTATACCCCGATACACCACTGGAGAAAACCCTTGCTGAATGTACCCTGCTGCTAACGATAGCCGGCGGTACACCGTTGGCCAATAAAAATGTGGTAGAGATAGTGCCGTACCCCATGCCCAATGATCCATCCACCATTTGCGCAATGAAACCTGTCAATAACATTATTAAAAATCCATTGATCGTATGTTGTGGCAGGTTTTTAATTTCTGCTGTAACATCAGCAAAAGAAAAATATGATGCCAGCCCATATCCTACAAGTAAAATAGTAAAGGCCAGCAAGCACCACAATACGATCTTGGTCCATTTTTTTTCGTGTTGTTCGTGATCGTCTTTTAAATTGGTCTGTTTAGCAACCAATACTTTAGTTAAGTCGTTCAATTGTTTTACTTTTTCGTTGAAGTCACCCTTCATGCCTTGTCTTATTGTTTGAATGTTATCTAATACATTTTCCATTTCATCCGGTATCATTTCATCGATCACCTGTTTTAACCGTTTAGCGATGGTAGGAGATTTCCCATTAGTAGAAATGGCAATTTTAATATTCCCTTTTTTTACAATAGAGCTCAAATAGAAATCACATAGTTCAGGTTTATCTGCTACGTTGACTAATTTATTTTTTTGCCTGCAGTCTTTGCTGATCTGTTCGCTTATAGAAATATCGTTCACTGCAGCTATTACAATATCAACCCTATCAAGGTCACTGATGTGATATGCTTTTTGTTGTAATGAAATGTTGGGATATTGCTTAGCTAGCTCCTGAATTTTATCACTGATGGAAAGCGATATCAATTGAATAGAAGTGGCAGGAGAATTTTGTAATACAGCAGTTAATTTTTCCAATGCAATATTTCCTCCGCCGATGATCAGCAGGCGGAAATTTTGCAATTTCAGAAAAAGAGGAAATAAGGTGTTTCCACCTGATATGGTATTGTCCTGCGCCATTTTAATTGATGGCGCAAAGGTAAAATATTATTGGTTAAAGCCCATTAAAAGTATAGACTAATGGTTTTAAGGCTTAAAATCGTTGGTAAAGCCAGTGTTAGCTTATGTATCCCTTTACATATTCCTGGGTTAATTTTTCTTTTGGCCTTAATAAAATATCCTCGGTTGGGCCGAATTCTATGATCTCTCCCATGTATAAAAAAGCGATATAATCAGATAAGCGGCGTGCTTGTCTTAGGATATGCGTAACCAATACCAATGTATATTTATCTTTTAGCTGTAAAAAAAGTTCTTCGATCTTTTGTGTTGAGATCGGATCGAGTGCAGAGGTAGGTTCGTCGCCTAAAATAATTTCAGGTTCAACCGCTAAACCGCGTGCCAGGCATAAACGTTGTTGCTGACCGATAGATAATCTTGCGGCAGAACCATTTAGACGGTCCTTTACTTCATCCCATAAACCTGTTGCGGTAAGATAATGTTCAACAAGAACATCCAATTCTTTTTTCTTTGTTGTACCATGCAATCTTGGGCCGTAGGCGATATTATCATAGATACTCATTGGTAATGGAAAAGGGCGTTGAGATAGCAATCCCATCTTTTGGCGCATGCTGGTCACTTCAATATCTTTTCCATAAATATTTTCTCCATCCACTAAAACCTGTCCGTCGATCTGTACATCTTTATTACGATCTAATAAACGATTAAATGTTTTTAGCAAAGTAGTTTTTCCGCAACCAGATGGGCCGATAAAAGAAGTTAATTTTTTATCAGGAATATCGATGTTGATATTTTTTAAAATATGATTGCCCCCAATGTGAACATTCAGGTCCTTTACACGTATATGCGGCGATTCAAAAGTCATGTTATATTTTATGCTTTGATAATTTTTTACTGAAATATTTTGCACTTAAACTTATTATTAAAACGATGAAAGTTAATATTAATGCCGCTGCATAAGCGCGGTTCTGTACTTCTTCGATCGGACTGCTCAATTGAAAAAATATGGCCAGCGGTAAGGTCGCTGTTGGCTGTCCCAATGAAGTTGGAATACTATCCGTATACCCTGCTGTAAATAAAACGGTAGCAGCATCGCCGATCGCTCTGCCGAATGATAATAAAATCGCTGTGATGATACCGGGGATCGCTTGCCTTAAAAATATCAAAGAAGTTTCCCAGCGTGTTGCACCTAATGCGTAAGTAGCATCAGATAATTCTGTTGGTGCTAAACGGATCACTTCATCAATAGCACGCGCTAAAATTGGTATCACTAATAAAGTAACGGTAATGATACCTGCTAACAAAGAAGCCCTTAACCCAAAATAAACCATGATGGTAAAACCAAATGCGCCATACACAATAGATGGAATACCAAATAATACATCGAAGGTTAAGCGTGTAATATTTGCCAGCCATGAATTTCTTTTGGCATAAATATTTACGTATAGTACAACAGGTATGCTAATAACCAAACCCAATACGGTAGCTCCAATGCTGATATATAGTGATCCGATGATGGCATTTAAGATACCACCGCCTTTGCCGATATAATAACCGCCTTCGGGAACTTTGCTGATAATATCCCAGGTTAAAGATTGCATGCCTTTTGATGCGATCGTATATAATATCATCAATAAAGATCCGGCAATAATTAATGTTGCCAGTATCATTAGCATTTTAAAAAATCCAGATTCTATTCTTCTTCTCAATTGCATACTAACTTCTATTTTCTATTCTATATAATATCAATCTTGAGATCGCATTGAATATAAAAATGATAACAAATAATATTAAGGCTGATAACATCAGTGCAGATTCATACATTGGTATCGACATCATATCACCATAATTATTAGCGATCAATGCCGGTAATGGATAAACAGAATCAAATAATGAATGTGGTATCATCGGTAAATTACCGCAGACCATCAGCACGGCTAATGTTTCACCGATCGCTCTTGATATACCTAATACAGTTGCTGCAATAATGCCTGGTACCGATTTTTTTAGGACTACCTTTCTTGTTGTTTCCCATTCAGTCGCACCTAATGATAAAGAAGCTTCTTTCAATTCTTTAGGAACGGTATCAAACACTTCCAATAAAATACTAACGATCAAAGGAAATACCATAACCGCTAACACGATACCACCTGCCAATGCACAATACCCCGAAGAGTAATCTACAAAATGTGGAGCGATATGATCGCCGATATAAGGAACAATTGTCAGTACACCCCATACCCCATATACAACGGGAGGTATACCCGATAAAAGATCGATCAATGGAACTAATATTTGTCTTATTCTATGCGGCGCATATTCTGCAATATAGATGGCGCATAATAAAGAAAGAGGTAAGGCTATTATGATGGCAATACCAGTAACTGCCAACGATCCTATGATGTAGGAAAAGAAGCCGAATTCATTTTTGAATGGTTTCCATTCTGTCGAAGATAATAAATGCCAGAGCGTATCTTGTTGTAGTATTGGCGAAGATTTATAATACAACCCATAGCCGATAAGCACTACCGTTAAAATAGAGAACAGGCTAAGCTCAAGAAATATATTTGCGCTTAACCTATCCTTTAACAATCTTATTTTATAACTCATTTAAGCTTGTTTAATCCTGCAGTTATTTTCGCAGGAGAAAGTGTGATATAACCTTGTTCCGGTATAAATTTTTGTCCGTCCGTTAAAACGTATTTGATAAATTCTTTAACAGCTTCAGTTTTAGGAGCTCCTTTTGTTACAAAGTAAAGATCTCTTGCGGGAGGCGAAGGATATTTACCTGTAGTAATAGCTGCAACGATCTGGTCAATAGTGCCGTAAAAATTTTCATCAGCATCTATTTTGCCATTATTGTTTAGGTCGATCGGTAGAGGTATTACACCATTAGTAGCTTGTTTTGTATTTTGGTCATAGACGTAAACAATATTATTGAATCCAATTCCTACGGGATCTTTTTTTACGGCTTGTGCTAAACCCGGATCTCCGTATACTGCTACTCCTTGCAAGTCGTCTTGTTTCTTGCCAAAATAATTTGCCCATGTTTCAGCAGCACCTGCTGCATCAGAACGGGTATACACGTGAATAGGCGCATTACTTTTTTCACCCGCTTGAGCCCATACTCTTGCATTACCTGTGATAAAGATATCATTCAATGCACTTTTTTTAATTCCTTTTGCTAACAGGTCTTTAAGGAAAGGATTATTAGCACTAACAACAGGAACTACTGCATCTTTTGTTACAGCAAAAGGGTTAGCGCCTTTTTTACTTTCTTCCGGAGTTAAATTACGCGATACCAATCCGATATCTGTAATGCTTGATAACACATCCGTAATGCCTTTTCCTGCACCACCTGCAGAAACATCGATCTTTACATCTGGGTGTAATTTTCTAAATTCTTCTGCCCATTTTACAGTGATGGGGTATAGTGCAAATGCACCCGAAATACTGATCGTTCCTGATAATTGATCAGGCCGAGTTGGCGAATCTTTGTATGAGCTGAATGTTACCCAACCTAAAGCAAGAAATACTGCCAATAATATTGTCTTCTTCATAATAGTTGTTTTAAGTATAAATGCTGAATGTCATTTTAATAATAGCATTCAGCATTTAAATAATTTAGAATGCAATTTGTAATTGCGCTGTTGCTACATCATTATATTGTACAGCAGGGATATTTCCTTGTTCTGTTCTCCATGAATAATCAAGCTGCAATTTTGCCCAATTATTGAAGAAGATATTAGCTCCAAAAATTAAATAAGTATTGGCATCGCTTATCTTATTCAAGCCAGGACTTTTAGGATTAACAACAGGGCTGTAAGTATCATACTTAACAACAAACTGGAATTTTTTAGGAATGAAGAAGTATGCAGCTTGTGCATACCAACCTTGATGAATTGCCGGAACAGGTTGAGAAGCATAGTGCCTGTCATTACCATCTTGTCCGCGCAAGAATTCACTTCTTAAGGAGAAGGCTTTGTAGTTTACAGCTAATTCAGTTCCCCAGCGTGTGCGCAATTGATCTTTAGTGGGTGTTTTAGCAAATCTATCGTAACCATTATAATAGGATCCGCCAACAGTTAAGAAATCAAACGGGTGAATTAATAAACGACCGGAGAAATCTTTCGATTCGTTGTTATCTGCCACATTAATACCTGCACCATTAAATAGGCCTGCGTAATAATCAATTAAAGATCTTGTGTCGTTGATCTTGAAAAAACTACCGCTTATTTGCACACCAAGGTCACGGCCATTCTGATTACCGATAGAATCGATAATGCCGTTTGAGCCATCACCTTTTCTTGCTACCAATGCATTTACAACCTGTGATCGATCTACGGTTTCAAGATTTCTATCTTGCACATTGTTTTCCAAAGAAAAGGGCAATGTAAATTGACCTGCAGTTATTTTTAAATAACTCGCAGCCTTATAAGCGATATATGCATCTAGTAATGTTGGTGATATTACCGCGTTTGTTGTAGTTGTTGATGTTCCTGCGGGTACTGAAGATGTTCCCCCGACAAAATCAACCAATAAGCGGTATTGCCATTTGGAAGTAATATCTCCATTGATATCCAATCTTGCTCTTCTTATATCAATACCGTCTGCTTTGTTAGCTTTTGGATATGCCTGGTACCTTACTTGAGTGTAGCCACCTATCTGGAATGCACGACTTGCATTAATAGGGAATACTTTTTGCTTTGCTTTTTCATCTTGCTTCGCGATGGCAGAAACTGCGCGGATCGAATCTGCTTCTTGTTGCGTAATAGTTCCCTTTGCGATCAGGATATTTAATACATCATCCGATGTCTGTGCCGATGCCTTTACAGCAAATAGTATTGTAAAAATGGCGATCGATAATAATTTAATAAGTCTCATCAGTCTAGTAATTTAGTAGAGTTTTAAAATAAAAAAAGTAATAATTGTTTTATGTAAAATCTTAAATGTCCCCATTGGGACAGCAACAGCTGTTGATAATTGCAACCATTTGTCCTTTGTGCAAAGACAATATAGCAGTATGACTAATAGTAGCCTGTGCGTTGTTTGGTTTAATTAATTGTGATGCCATTGTTAGTTGTATTTAGCCTACTAATATGGTAGACTTTTGTTTGATGAGGCAAAAATAGGAGGTTTGTATTACCCCACCAAATTAATAGACTATTTTTTTAAAAAGATAAAAAAATAAGCCCTGATCAGTTGATCAGGGCTTTGTCAGTATTTAGATAGAGAGGGGGATGTATTTATTTTGCTGTTTCTTCTATTTCATCATTCGCATTAATTATTACGCTATCTCCTGACTGGAGAGAGCCATATACTTCAATATTATCAACGGTTTCGTTTCCTGTACTTACATCTGCTTTAGTAATTGCACCGTTGTGCATTACTAATACATATTTTCTTTCAGTAGAAGTAACAACAGCCGATTTTGGAACAGATAACGCGTTATCATTACCCTTCGATTGTAATACCACATCTGCGTACATACCCGGTGCTAAAGAACCGTCTTTATTTGGTACGTCTATTTCTATTCTTTCCGAACGATATTGTTCATTGATATTATCAGATTTACGACTGATTATACCGCTCATCTTTTTGCCCGGGAATGCACTAGTGTAAAATGAAACTGAATCTTTATCTTTTAATGTTCCTGCAACACCCTCAGGGATATCTACCTGTAATCGTAAATGATCCACTTGTTTTAATTCAAGCATAGGAATATTTTTTTCTTCTGCACTCACTAATGCTCCGGGATGAACATTACGTTCTGTTATTACACCCGTGAATGGAGCAGTCACTTGTAAATAGCCCATCATTGTTTGTTGCATTTGCCAATCATCTTTTTCAGCATTGCATAAAGCATTATCAGCTTCCATTTTTGCTTTAATGGTGGATAGATCTAAAGGTGAAATAGCGCCGGGTGTTTTAGATGCTTCTAACAGACGGTTGTAATGTTCCTGATCGATCGAATAATCTGCTTTAGCCTTTTCATATTTTTCTTTTGCTTCTAATGATGCCTGTTCCAATTCAGGCGCTTCCAACAACATTAATAATTGTCCTTTAGAAACTTTAGAGCCAATATCAACTAGTACAGTTTTTACATAGCCATTTACTTTAGGAAAAATACTTACCTCTTCATACGCTACTAATTGTGCAGGTAATTTTATAATAGTGGCCACACCTGCTTTTTTAACAACTGTCAGTTGGTATTGAGGGATTGAGGTTTTATTTTCAGCAGGTTTGTTATCGGCTGCTTTATTTTCTGAGCATGATGCAAAAGCAAATGTAGAAAAAATTAAAATGATATAATATTTCATGGTATAAAATTTAGTTGTTTGAATCTTCCGGTAATAAAGAGATAGATTTTAGTGAAGCTTTTTGTTGGATCCATCCATATACAAGCGGTACAATAAATAGTGCCGCAAAAGTGGATGCAAATAATCCACCGATCACTGCGCGGCCAAGCGGTGCGGATTGATCGCCGGATTCACCAAGGCCACTTGCCATTGGTATCATACCCGCTATCATCGCAAGACTTGTCATTAATATAGGACGTAAACGCACACTTGCCGCTACAGTTGCTGCTTTAAACGGATCTTTATATTCTAATTTTAATGCCTCGGCATTGGTTACAATTAATATAGCATTAGCAACAGATACGCCTACTGCCATAATAATGCCCATATAAGATTGCAGGTTCAATGTCGCACCGGTTGCTAATAACAATAACATCGAACCCAATAATACCGCAGGTACAGTTGCCAAGACAGAAATGGCTACGCCAAAAGATTGGTAATTTGCAGCGAGTAATAAAAGTATTACTATGATGGCAGCTATCAAACCGCTTTGCAAAGAATCTAATGTTTCTGTTAATAAAGACGACATCCCTTTTATTTCAGGAACTAATCCTGCAGGTGGCGTACCTAATTCATCAATTGATTTTTGTACGGCTGTTGTTGCACTACCCAGATCCTTTTTATAAATATTTGCACTAACCGTAACAAAACGCCTTGGTCCGCTACGGTCATATTCTCCCGGAACAGTAGTAAGAGACAGTGTGGCAACATCAGACAATACAGGACGAGGTTGACCTTTTACCAACGGTATAGATTGCAATTCTTCAACAGAATTCATATCATATTCGGGTATCTGCACCTGTGTCTGATAAGTGTATGCACTCTTCTCATCTAACCATAAATTTTTATTGGTATAACGACTTGAAGAAGTAGCATCTGTTATACTTTTAGAAACATTGTCGAGCGATAGTCCCATCAGCGCCAGTTTATTTCGATCGATAGTAATATTGACCGTAGGGAAATCCAAGGGTTGCGCTATTTGCACGTCTCTTAAAAAAGAAATATTCTTTAATTTATCAACCAATTTTCCTGCATAGTTTTTAATTTCTGCCATATTTTTCCCTGCAACCCTCACTTCAATTGGTGTGGAAGATCCTTGAGCCATTATTTTTTCTGTAAGTTCAATGGGCTCAAATGAAATTTTTATATTGGGATATGCTTGTGCAATACTTTTTCGTAACTGCTCTTTCAGTTCTTCCATATTCACTTTGTAATCTTTATCAAGATTAATTTGTATAATGGATTCATGCGTGCCGCTATTAAAAATGTATAAATTACTAACACCGAAATTACTAGGCACTACACCAACAAAAGCCGATGAAATAGCAATATGATGATTCACGGTTGAATCCATAATACTCAATACAGCTTTTGTAGTAGCTTCTGTAATTTCTAATCTTGTTCCATCAGGCTCACGTATCCTCAATTGTAATTGCCCATTATTTGTTTTTGGCAAGAGGTCTTTTCCTATAAAAACATAACAGAGGCCGGCTGCCGCAATAGCAAGAATGAGATAGATACTTACAATTATTTTTCTATTCGGCATCCAGTTATCAAGTCTTGTTGCTAAACCTACTTTTAGCTTTTGAAAAAATCCATCATCTGTGTGATGATCTCTATCTTCCTGATCATGATGAGCTATTTGTTCACTTTCACTTTTATTCAGGTCTAATCCTGCATGTGCATGAATTCCTTTGTGATGGTATTGAAACATTTCAGCTTTTAATACCCATACAGAAATAACAGGCACCAATGTTTGTGCAGCAAAAAATGAAACGATCATCGCAAAAGCGATTGATAATGACAAAGGAAGGAACATTGCTTTTGGTACGCCGCTCATCACAAATGCTGGCGCAAATACGGCAAGGATACACAATAATATCAGCAATAAAGGAAAGGATATTTCAGCGCAGGCATCCAGCACAGCTTGCTTTTTATCTTTACCCATTTCCAGATGCTGGTGTATATTTTCTATCGTCACTGTGGCCTGATCAACCAACACGCCGATAGCAAGTGATAATCCACTTAACGTCATTATATTAATTGTTTGCCCGGCTAACTTAAGAAAAAAAACGGCGCTTAATATGGCAACAGGTATGGTAATGATCACGACTAAACTACTTCTCCAATCACGGAGAAATAATAATACCATCAATCCTGTTAAGATCGCTCCAAGAATTCCTTCTGTCATTAAACTCTTGGCAGAGTTCATAACAAATACCGATTGATCGAATTCGTAACTAATGTCAACGTCATCCGGCAATAAGCTTTTCATTTCAGGGATTTTCTTGCGCAATGTTTGTACAACATCCCAGGTAGATGCATCAGCCGTTTTAACTACAGGTATGTAAACAGATCGTTTGCCATTTACCAATGCATAATCAATAGTGATATCTGCACCATCAGAAACTGTTGCGATATCTCTAACATATACGGCGCCCGTTCCATTACTTTTTATCGGGATGTTTTCAAATGCTGATACTTTATTCTCTAATGAATTAATAGAAGTGATATACATTAAACTGTCCACCCGCAAATTTCCAGATGGCGTGATGGTATTGTTTTTTACAATAGCATCAACTACTTCATCAGCAGATAGATTGTATGTGCGCAATTTTTCCGGCGTAACATTGATCAATACTGTTCTAGCATTCGATCCAAACGGTGGCGCAGATGACATGCCGGGCACTGTCGCAAATAAAGGGCGAACCCTTGTAATAGCAAGATCAAAAATGTCTTTTAGTGATTTTGTCTTGCTGCTAAAAACCAATTCACCCACAGGTAATGAAGATGCATCAAAGCGGATCACCTGTGGCGGAAGTGAGCCCGGTGGGAAAAATGCCGATACCCTATTCACCTGCAGTGCTACCTGTGCAGATGCTTCGGCCATATCTGTATTTTCGTAAAAGCTTAATTTGATAAGGGATAATCCTTGTATATTTTTACTCTCAACATTTTTGATACCGTTGATATATAAAAACTGGTCCTGCATACGTGTAGAAAAAAAACCTTCCATTTGTTGGGCAGACATACCTCCATATTGTTCAATAACATAAATGGTAGGAGAGTTTAATTTCGGAAATATATCAATGGGTATTGTGCGTATTGCCATTATTGAGAATAACAAAAGACTGATAAACAATACTAATATCGTTATGGGCCTTTTTAATGCGAAACGTACCATAATAATTATTTTATTGTTTGAATAAATTGAGTCAGGTTTCCTGTTGAGGCGGCTTTATCTAATTGCGCCAAATACCAATCGCTCATTGTTTCTATATAATCTGTTTGTGAACGATACAATACAAAGGAAGCATTGGTAAGATCTATTAGTGAAATAAGTCCTGCTTTGTATTGTGCAACTTTTTGTTGGTAGGTATCTTGTGCTGATCGTAATTGAATAGGCAACTCTAATAAATTAGCTCTTGTACTTTGTAAAGCATCATCTGCTTGTAAGGATGCAGAGGCTAACGCGAGTTTTTGCTGTTGTAATTCATCATCGCTTGCTTTTAATTCATAATTATTAATGTTCAACCTGTCTTTTCTGTAAAGTCCGTTGAATAAATTATAAGTAAGATTTAGGCCAACCAGGTAGTTATATCGTTGATAACCCAGGCCATTATCCAATGATTGATAATCATTATTGTATCCAATGCTCGAACCTCTTGCCCAGGTAGTAGCAGCCAATGATATTTTAGGTAAAAAACTTTTGCGGATCAATTTGTCATTTGCTACATAAATATTCTTCTGCTTTGCATAATAATCTATCAAAGGATTATTGATACTATCTGTTGCAAATTGCACAGAATCTACTTTAATATTTGTGAAACTATTGCTTGATGTATCAATATTCAATTTCTCTATCGGGATACCTGTAAAGTAGGAGAGCTGTTGTTTTAACTGATTAACACTTCCTAAAGTTTGATTATAGGTAATTCTTGTTTTAGATAATTCGGCTTTAGCTAAGGAAGAATCAGAACCCGCTTTGATTCCGCTAGAAGTAAGTGCCTGTATGACACTAAAAATATTTTGGTACCTGTCCACATTTTCTTTATCTGCATTCAGTGTGTACTGGCTTTTTAAAATATTAAAATACAATTTGGCAATATTTAATTCAATATAGTATTGTTCTTTTTGAAGGTCAGCTTCCTGTAAGCCAACATAAGCTTCAGCATTTTTGATTTTGGCGCTGTTTAATCCAAAATTCACCAGGTCGTATTGTCCATAGATTATGGCAATATTTCCACTTGCCGCATTCATATTGTTTTCGGCATTTACTCCGGAAGAAGTTGAAGGAACAATACCCAATGGGAAATAGCTTCCTGCCATAGAATTGTCCGTTCCTACATTTACCTGATCGCTTAAATTTAACTGTGGTAAAAATGAATGTCGCACTTCATTTACTTCTGCTCTAGAAGCATTGATCAATTCTTTCTTTTGTAACAAGACAGGCAAATGATCATCAGCACTTGCGATCAGATCTGACAGGGTATTTTTTTGTTGTGCAAAAACAGAAAGTGTTGGCAGAAGCAGTAAGAAGCTTACTAACCAGCTGCACTTTCGTTTACAGAAAGTAGCCATAAAAAATATTTAAAATAAAAAATGTTGTTGCGGAAGAATCTTATGCAACAACAGGAGGCCCGCGTAAAGAGTGGACGAGCTTATTTGAAGTAGGGATATATTGATCAAACGGTAAATACTTAATTGCAGTTCCGATATAACAAACTGGTGTTTGTATCGAAATCGTATTCATTACAAGAATACTTTCCGGTTGAAATCTTTTATTTAAAAGAACGGTAGCATGGTTACCGTTTTTCTTATTATTTTGTTTTATCCCTAAAGGAGAATTGCTCTGTTGCGTAGTGTAACTATAAGAGCGTATAGTGGTTGCCGGTCCTTTGCCTGTATCAAAATTGAAGAATAACTGCACACCCAAAAAGGAAATATACAATACCAAAGCAAAAGCCTTGGTTAAAATGGATGATATGTGTTGTTTATTTTTAGACACTTGTAAAGCAAATTTACTGTTTAATCACACTAAATATGGGTTTAATAGAATAAATGACTTGTTAATTTACAGTTACCAATACAAAAGGCCTCCCGATAATAGCAGGCCTTTGATTTTTAGCTATTTATTTTACATACCCAATAAAAAATCTTTTAGTAATTCGCCATCAGCATTGATCACCATGCTCTTCTTTTCAAGCTTTAATTGCTGTTGAACAGTAGGAGGGATAGGAATTGTTTCGCCTATAACAGGTTCCACAACATCGTAAAACTTTACAGGATGGGCGGTTTCCAATACAAGTCCTTTTTGTCCGGGATGACTTTGTTGATATTCTTCTAAAGCCAAATAACCAACCGCACCATGAGGATCCAATAAGTATTTAGTTTTTTGATAAACAGATTTTAAAGTAGTTTTTGTCTGGTCGTCAGAAATACTAACGCTGCTTAATACTTTTTTCAGGTCGAGGAACTTATTATGGAACAATTCCAGTATACGAACAAAATTGCTCGGATTACCAACATCCATCGCATTGGATATCGTAGCTACCGCTTTTTTTGGCTGGTAGATTTCCGTCTTCATAAACTCAGGTACAATATCATTGGCATTGCAGGCTGCAATAAAATGTGTTGCAGGCAAGCCTGTGATGTGCGCTAAGATGCCCGCACAGATATTTCCAAAATTTCCGCTCGGTACTGAAATTACCGGAGGATGCTGTTTATCCGCCCATTGTTTGTAGGCAAAGAAATAATAGAACTGTTGTGGTAACCAGCGAGCTACATTGATCGAATTAGCAGAAGTTAAAAATAATTTAAAAGTCAATGATTCATCCATGAAAGCAGCCTTCACCATTTGCTGACAATCATCAAATGTTCCTTTCACTTCTAATGCATGAATATTTTTCCCGAGTGTGGTGAGTTGTTTTTCCTGTACGGAACTTACTTTTCCCGAAGGATATAATATGACTACTTCAACACCGGGCACATCGTAAAAACCATTGGCAACTGCACCGCCTGTATCGCCGGATGTTGCTACCAATACAATTACTTTTTCTTTTCTATCCTTAACAAAATAACCAAGGCAACGGCTCATGAACCTTGCGCCAATATCTTTGAACGCCAGTGTTGGTCCGTGATATAATTCCAATGCTGAAATATCATCCGTAATTTTTACAACAGGAATATCAAAGTTGACTGTCTCGCTAACAATGCGGCGCAACTCAGCTTCGGGGATCGCGTCACCAACATACGGTTTGATCACCTGGTAAGCGATCTCTTCGTTAGAATATTTGGTTATGTTCTCTATCAGATCTTTTGGTACTGTAGGAATTGTTTCTGGAAAATATAATCCTTTATCCGGCGCTTGTCCGTTGATGGTAGCTTCTTTAAAATCTACTTTGGGTGATTTTCCGTTAGTGCTGTAATACTGCATTGTTCTTAATTGTTAATTGATCTATTGTCGTATTGTTATTTGATAGAACGCAGATTTTCAAGATTATTATGATCTATCATGATTTTATCCTGACGATCATGATAATCAGCGTTCCATATTTTAATCAATGATGGTAACGCCTGATTTATTGATCGTGGTTACATAAGTATAATAAGGCAAACCGATATTATCATAAATATCTTTCATCACTTTTTCGACTATTTCTGCTGTTGCTTTGTCTTTGCTCAGCATAAAAATGGATGGTCCTGATCCGGAAATACCGCCGCCCAATGCGCCGGCTTCTTTGCATTTGCTTTTTACGGCGTCGAAGCCCGGGATCAAAATACTTCTAACCGGCTCTATAATTACATCTTCTAATGAGCGGCCAATAAGGTCCAGATCATTTTGCATAAAGCCTGCTACCAGGCCTGCAATATTGCCCCATTGACGGATAGCATCTTTCAATAAAACTTCTTTGCGTAAGATCTGACGGGCGTCTGCCGTACGTACTTCGATCTGTGGATGAACGATTGTTACAAACAGATCCGGACAAGGAATACTAACAATATCCAACGGATGGATACTGCGAATCAAAGTAACGCCACCATAAATGCAAGGTGCTACATTATCAGCGTGCTTAACGCCTGATGCAACTTTTTCGCCATACATCGCGAAGCGTACAAGATCTTGGTTAGAAAAAATATTCCCTAATAAATGATTGGCTGCGACAGTAGCGCCCGCAGCACTTGCAGCACTTGAGCCTAAGCCACTACCGGGTTTTATTTTTTTATGGATCGTAATTTCGAAACCGATATTCTTATTAAGCTCATTGATCATTTCGATCAACGGTGCACCTGCAGTATTTTGTGTTGGATCAGACGGTAAAGGATAACCATCTGCACTGTGTATAATAACTTCTCTTTTATCAAGTAGCTTCACTTCCATGATATCATTGGGTTCGTGTAAACACAGACCCAATACATCGAACCCGCAAACCAAATTGGCTACAGTTCCCGGTGCTAAAACTTTTACTTCTTTTTTCATTTTATGCTCTTGACGCTCTTATAATATCAGCAAATACACCAGACGCAGTTACTTCCGCACCCGCACCCGCACCTTTCACAACCAATGGTTGATCTTTGTATCTGTCAGTAAAGAATAACACTACATTATCTTTTCCATACAAATGATATAGATCCTGTTGTGGGGTGATATGTTGTAATCCAACAGATGCTTTACCGTTTTCATATTTAGCGACAAATTTTAATTTACTGTCGTCTTTTACTGCGGCATCATATATCTTCTTGAAATGCGCTTCGTTCTTTTCCATCGATTTGTAAAAATCAGCTACGGAACCTGTCATACATTCAGCAGGCATAAAGGTATTGTTCGTGATATCATCCATTTCAATTTGTTCACCGGACTCACGTACCAGTATCATTATTTTACGCATTACATCTTTACCACTCAAATCTAAACGCGGGTCAGGCTCTGTATAACCTTCATCCTGCGCTTGTTTTACAACAGATGCAAAAGATTTTGTTCCATCATAATTATTGAAAACAAAATTTAATGTGCCGCTTAATACTGCTTCGATCTTATTTACTTTATCGCCGCTGCGTAACAGGTCATTCAATGTGCCGATGATCGGTAAACTTGCTCCAACATTTGTTTCAAACAAAAAGCTTGTGTTAAATTCGGTAGCCAGGTTTTTCAATTTTTTATAATAGCCATAAGAAGATGAACAGGCTATTTTATTGCACGCAACAACTGAAATACTTTTCTGTAATAGCTGATCGTAATAAGTGGCTACTTCTTCATTTGCTGTAACATCAGCAAAGATGGAGTTACGTAAATTTTTAGATTGGATCGTTTGTACAAAACTTGCCATATTCATTGGTTCGCCAGCATCTAATAATTCTTTCCAGTTGTTTAGATCGATACCATCATTGTTGAACAACATTTTTTTGCTGTTCGCCAATCCTGCAATATTTATTTTTAAACGAAGGTTATCCAACAAATATTTATGCTGATGCGCCAATTGCGCTACCAGCTTGCTTCCTACATTACCAACGCCGGCGATGAAAAGATGTACTTCTTTATACACTGTTTCAAAAAACTCTTCATGTAAAACATTGATCGCTTTTTTTACATCATGTACAGATATAACTGCGGAAATATTTCTTTCGGAAGAACCCTGTGCAATTACGCGAACGTTAACACCGTTACGTCCTAATGTGCCAAACATTTTACCACTGATGCCCGGATGGCTCTTCATATTATCACCCACCAATGCAATGATCGACACTTCTTTTTCAACGATCAATGGGTTTACTTTTTTTGTTTCTATTTCGTAAGCAAAAGTATCATCGATCGCTTTCTTTGCTTCATCACCGTTTGCTTCATCAACACCCACACAAATAGAATGCTCAGAAGAACTTTGCGTGATGATGATCACATTTATTTTTTTGCTCGCTAAAGCTTCGAATAATCTTTTTGAGAAACCCGGAATACCTACCATACCGCTGCCTTCCAGCATTAGTAAAGCAACTTTATTGATGCTGGAGATACCACGAATGCTTGTGCCATTCTGTGTAGCGTCCTGTTGAATTACAGTGCCGGCATCTTGCGGAGCAAAAGTATTTTTTACCCAAACAGGGATGCCTTTGCTCATTACCGGTTGTATCGTTGGCGGATAAATCACTTTAGCACCAAAGTGAGAAAGCTCCATCGCTTCCTGGTAAGATATCTGCGGGATTATTTTTACATTTTTTACAATGCGCGGATCAGCTGTCATCATGCCTGATACATCTGTCCATATTTCTAACACATCCGCATTCAATGCGCCGGCTAAAATAGCTGCAGTATAATCAGATCCGCCTCTGCCAAGTGTTGTGCCTATACCGTTGGCATCTGCAGAAATAAAACCCGGCAAAATAAACAGGTTTGCTTTCGATGCCTTAAAGTAATCGGCTATTTTTTTATTGGTAACAGCAAAGTCTACCGATGCTGAACCAAAATTTGAATTTGTTGTAATAATTTGTCTTGCATCCACCCATTCGCAAGCGCCTAATTCAGCTTTTAATTTTGCCGCAATTATTTGAGATGATAACAGTTCTCCGTAGCTAACGATTCTATCTTTAGTACGTTCCGATAATTCTCCCAGTAAAAAAATACCATTACAGATATCTTCTATTTCGTTACAAGTAGTTTTAACCCAGCTTAAAACACTGCTTTGTTGTGTAATGGGAATGAGTTCTTTTACAGTCTGCAAGTGCCGTTGCTCTGCTTCCTGTAATTTTTGTTTGTATGTCTCATCACCTTTTGCAGCAAGAGAACTGCACAATAATAATGTATCTGTGATACCACCTAAAGCCGAAACGACTACGATGGTTTTTGTTGCTGTAGATTTATCCTTTACAATTTCTGCTACCTTACTGATGTTTATTGCATTTGCGACTGAACTGCCCCCGAACTTTAAAACCTGCATGATCGTTATATTTGAATGTATTTATTTAATGTGTTGACAAAGATATTCATTTGATGAAAATAGCTGTACGCCCAATGGTGATATGACTTTTTTTAACCCTTAACGGGTTGCAATAATAGTAATAATAGTGGTAGCTTTTGCAGTCGCAATCGAACTTACAATCGTTGGAATGATATATGGTTTTTTTAGATGTGCCACTTTTTGGGATTCTGAGCGCTAAATTATGTAAATAACTTCTAATCGTGGGAAATTATTCAACATTTTTGAAGTATTTTTGGCCGCATTGACTATTGCAGCCAATTTATCACTCTTTTTTAAAAATTTACCTAAATATGGATCACCAGTCTTCCCGTGGGTTGCAACAATTTAAAAATTCTGTTGGTATAAAATTTCAATTGTATAACAGTTTATTTACCTCTTTGCCTTTTCACAGAATTGAAAAAACAGGTATTTTATTATCCTTATTGCTGAACATTTGTGAAGATGGATATAGCCAGAAGCAAAGCCCTACGCAGATCATCGAAGAATTTTTTGTAAAACATACTTCTTATACCGATCAAAAAGAGAAGCTTGATCTGCTGTTTCGTTTTATTCAATTCGTAGAAAGACAGATCGTATTATTTGATGCATTGGAAGATGCAGCCTTTAAAGATGTACAGGACCTCGGTGGTGTTGGTTCTTTAAAACAATTAGAAAACGATATTATTTTATACGATAAAGGCGATGAGCTGACTGCAAAGCTGAAAGATTTTGCGGTACGTTTAGTATTAACGGCACATCCTACACAATTTTATCCGGGTTCTGTTTTAGGTATCATCAATGATCTGTCTAAAGCGTTGGCAGAAAATAATGCTACGCTGATCAACATGTATTTATTACAGTTGGGTAAAACGCCTTTTTTCAAAAAGATCAAACCAACGCCTTATGATGAGGCCGTTAACTTAATATGGTATTTGGAAAATGTATTTTATCCTGCCGCAGGCAGAATAACAACCTTTCTTAAAAAACAATTTACCGAAGCGATCAATCCAAATAACCCGATCATGTTCATGGGCTTTTGGCCCGGTGGCGATAGAGATGGAAATCCTTTTGTTACTTCTGAAACCACATTGAAAGTTGCCGAAGCATTACGTGGTGGAATTTTAAAATGTTATTATTTAGAGATACGCCGTATCAGGCGCAGGTTAACATTTAAAGTTGTTGAAACAATTTTAAATGACCTGGAACATGAATTATACAACGATGTATTTATTCCGGGTGAACGTACGCATTTAACAAAAGAAGATATCGTATCTAAATTGTTGAAAGCAAGAGAGGCGCTGATCTACCAGACAAATGGTTTGTTCCTTGACCTGATCGACGGCCTGATCAATAAAGTAGAATTGTTCGGTTTGTACTTTGCTACGCTAGATGTTAGACAAGAAAGTACCGTTCACGGAAATATCTTAAATGATATTGCGGCTAACTCTGATTTTTTACCGAAAGGATATGCAGACTTTGATGCAGATAAAAAGATAGCAGCTTTAACGAGTGTTACAAAACCAGTAAGCGGACTAACATTGAAAGAACCATTATTCAACGACGGATTAGAAACGATCAAAGCGATCAAAACGATCCAGGGATATAATGGTGAATTAGGTTGTAACCGATATATTATTAGTCAGAATAATAGTGCATTGAATGTATTGGAAGTGTATGGCTTATTTTTATTGTGTGGATGGAAACCGGAAGAATTAACTGTTGATATCATTCCTTTATTTGAAACGGTGGATGATCTGCAGAATGCTGCGGAGATAATGAAAACATTGTACACGAATAAAGCATACGCGGCGCATTTACAAAGAAGAGGAAAACGCCAGACGATCATGTTAGGTTTTTCTGATGGTACAAAAGATGGCGGTTACTTAATGGCCAACTGGGGAATTTACAAAGCGAAAGAAGAGCTGACAACAATTTCCAAAGAATATAATATTGATGTCGTATTCTTCGATGGCCGTGGCGGTCCGCCTGCAAGAGGTGGTGGTAAAACGCATAAGTTCTACTCATCGATGGGTAAAAATATTT
>Ga0206961_1039_pt1 | contig 35287 bp, 37 predicted proteins | sample Alteio_BWOrgHeat_30_FD_153238 | JGI IMG/M metagenome (GOLD analysis project Ga0206961, IMG submission 153238) | Enriched cells from forest soil in Barre Woods Harvard Forest LTER site, Petersham, Massachusetts, United States -... | ecosystem: Environmental > Terrestrial > Soil > Temperate forest >...
AAAAAGCCTGCTGATCTCTTTGCTGGAGCGATAAGATCAGTTCTTCTTCACTATATTTTTTTAGTAACTCCACTAATTGTTTGTTTTATGGCTTCTTCCGGGGTTTGGACAACCGAAAATAATGGTTTTTGATATAAGTATCAATTTAATATTATACGATCTCTACTTCGTACACCGGACTGAATAAATATACTTTGCCCGTTTTGACTTCCACACATCTGTAACGTTTACGTACTTTTTCTTCTTTTCTAAATACTCTTTCACCTTTTATTTTAAACAGCGTTCCTTGCGGTAAAGATTCTACCAGAAGAGAGTTTTCTTTTTTTGAGTCATATTTTCTAAGTACCCTAAGTAAACCATCATCAGCACAACTACTCGCTGCAGGATTTTTTAGTGTTTGCAGCAATACCTTTTCTATATCTGCAGGAAATATTTTTTTTAATAAGAATTGCGCCAGTATTTTACCGTATTCAGTTTTCCATTCAGTACCATGTGCCGATACTCTATGACCAAAACGTTCGTAAGTAAATAAATGAGCAAGCTCATGCAACAATGTTATTAAAAAAGAATAGGAGTTTAAGTTTCCATTAACGCTAATACGGTGATTTTTATCTGCGAAAGAATGGCGGTAATCGCCTAAAATACTTTTTCGTTCCCGGGTAATCGTTAGTTGTACTTTATAGTGGTGGAGATAATAGGCCACTTCTTCATAAGATCCGGCTGGTAAATAAGATTGTAATTGGTTTAGCGGGGCTTCCTGCTTAGGCATTTTTCTGATTATTCAGTTTTAGCATCACATTCACTTCTACCGTTAAATATACAAAATATAAAATTACGCCGGCAAAGATGGAAGGTTTGCTATAACTGTCTCTGAAAGAAAGAACATAAATAAGTACGGCAATGATGCAGACAAACATTTTTATCATCATCACGCTCATCACGCTTCTTATAAAAACATTGGGATTGCTGTTCTGTAAAGCCTTGTATTGAATAAAGAAGGTTATAATGCCGAGAATAAAGAATAAACTGTTGGCTATCAGTAACACATTTTTATCAAGTCCGAATTTTGTTAGCATGGATTGCGATAACAAAAACAGGATCGAGAACAATATAAAAACTATAAAAAGGGGTACTGTTTTTCGAAGAGCCATGCTATTGTTCAACTGCTATTTAAAATTTAATTATGGGGTATCCATTAGCCCGTTGCTATCATTCCCTCTTTTACTTCTTCTTTTAACCCAATAATCCTTGTGGTACCCGTACCCCCCATATGGCATTGCCCGTTAAATATCACAAATGGTTCTACATGTAATTTTCCTGCATAAATATCACCCGCAATAACAGCTTCTCCGCGAAGTTGTACCAGGTCATTCACTTTTATAGTGCCAATTACTTTGCCTAATATATCTGCCTGCTCACATTGTATACTGCCTTGTACAACGCCATCAGGGCCAATTAACAGTTTTGCCTTTACAGTGATATCGCCAACTAGCATGCCATCAATCCTTATGTCTCCCAGGCTTTCGATATTGCCGGTAATAATAGTGCCATTACCAATAATGGTAGTGTTTGTGCCTTCATTTAGAGAAGCTTTAAGTTTTGTGTTAAACATACAAGTTAGTTTTAGCGGTGTTATGTATATAGTTAAAGTTAGGTTGTTAAAGTTAGGGATTTGTGTGCAAATTCGATTACTCCTTGCTGTTAGTCATCACTATTATCTGTTTTTGGTAAATTAAGTTGGGTAGTATCTTTACTTGTAACCTTCCCACTTAAAACTTTGGTAATAGCGTCCAGGTATTGTTGTTTGTTTTTTAATTGATTTTCAATTGAATCTGTCCTGATCTTTAACTTTCTATATTCTGCTACTTGCTTTACATCTCCGTAACCCACACCCGGTAAATAATATTTTATAGGGGTAAAAATAATTAATGCTACGGTTATAATAGTAAGAAAAACGAATGTACTGCTCAAAAAAATGTAAACCGTTAGTCTGCTTAGTCGGAATTTGATCACTTCCTCATAAGTATCTTCATTCATCACTACCAACCTATAACGGTTTCGGAGGCGTTTTAGTGTGCTATTCGCATCAAGTTTTACCATATTTTTTTGATTGGATGTTAAAATTAATAAACACAGGCCATTATACCCTTTAATTGCTAAAAATAACCGACATTTAACTGTGCTATATTAACCTTTTGTTCATGTTTACGAGGATATTCCCCAAAATCTTATCGGTATTTATTCTAAGCAGCTGTTTTAATATTGCTTATAGCCAACCAAATTGGGCGCAACATCTTGTAGATAGCCTTAAAAAACCTGCCAAATTTCAAGATCACCAGCTGGTTTCGGAGAAAATGCTACCCAAAAAACCAACCATTGTACGTGAATTTATCGAAAATACTTTTACCCATTATAATTACTATTTTGATGCTAATCTCAAAATGAATTTAGTGGTTGAAAAAGCCAAGGCTTACCAAAAAGACGATTATACAAAATTGCTGGCTTTTTACCCCTATACTTTTGAGAATACGATGGCTCAAAAAAAAAGACCTGGATTCTGTTATTTTAAAAGCGACCGCCGGAATATTATTACATGATCTTAGAAATGATTGGATCGACAACATGTATTTATTATTAGGCAAAGCATATTTCTACCGAAAGCAATTTGATTCGGCCGCGATCACTTTTCAATTTATCAATTTTAATCTTTTCCCCCGTCATCCCCGAAACAGTGATGAAGACCAGGTGGTGGGAACGGTGGATAATTCTATCAGCGGAAATTTATCGATCGCTACTAAAGAAAAACCAAATGTTTTACAAAGGGCAACAGCACTGCCACCAAGTAGAAACGATGCATTGATATGGCTGGTTAGAACATTCATTGAACAAGGAAGGTATTTAGAAGCGGGCGGTGTTATCAATACGTTGCAATATGATCCTAACCTTCCGGACAGGTTGCGTCCTGCACTGGAAGAAGTGGATGCGTTTTTATTTTTTCAGCAGGGAAATTATGATAGCTCGGCGGTGCATTTAGAGAAAGGGTTAGATAATGCAGATGATCTTCAGGATAAAGCGAGATGGCAGTTTCTGTTAGCACAGATGTATGAGATGACGCATCAATATGATAAAGCTTCTACTTATTATAACAGGGCAGCAACAAATACTACAAATCCTTTGCTGGATATTTTTGCTGATCTGAATAATGCGAAAATGTTAAAGAACCAGGATTCTGCGCAATTGGATAGAGGTATCGATAATCTCTTGCATATGTCAAAAAAGTATAAGTATGAAAATTATCAGGATATAATTTATTATTCTGCGGGGCAATTGTCAATGGAAAAACCGGATACTTCTGCTGCTATAGGTTATTACACAAAAAGTTTATCGCTTAATAAAGGCAATGCACTGTATAAAAACAAAGCACTAATTGACCTGGGAGATATTGCGTTCACCCGTAAACAATATCCTCAGGCATATAATTTTTATGATAGTCTGCAAACTGGCGACAGCATGAGTATGTTGGATGAAAAATTTGCACGGGCACAAGAACGTGCAAAAAACCTGGCTAAGATCGCAGTATCAACAAATATTATTGCCAGGGAAGATAGCCTGCAGCAATTGGCTGCAATGTCTCCCAAAGATAGAGATGCTGCTGTAAAAAAAGAAGTGAGAGAATTACGAAAAGAAAAAGGGATAAAAAATAAAAAAGAAGCGTATTACGATGATGTAAGCGGAAGTGCGGATATTAATTTTAATAACAATACCAATCAATCAGCAGATCTCTTCGGAAGCAATGATAAAGGCGATTGGTATTTTTATAACGCCACACTTAAAGCTGGCGGGTATAAAGATTTTAAAAGTAAATGGGGCGATAGAACGAACACTGATAACTGGAACAGAAAAAGTGCGGCAGCCAACAATAGCGTGATCTCAGGATCGCTTAATCCTGATGATACCTCGGCAGTTGTGGTAGGCGTTGTTGATACTACACAAAAAGCAGTAGCACCCCAGGATATAAGTTATAAGGGCCTGATGTCAAATATTCCATTAACAAGCGATAAGATGGATGCCAGCAATAGCCTGTTGGCAAAGAATTTATTTAGACTGGGTAAATTGTACCAGAATAACCTGGAAGATTACAGTAATGCTGTGATAACATATGAAAGGTCTTTACGGTTATTTCCGGACAGTTTGTATATGGGTGAACTCTATTTCGATCTTTATTATTGCTATCATAAATTAGGAGACACTGCAAAAATGGCCTTCTATAAAAATTTACTGGTAACGGTTTTGCCGGATAGCCGTTCGGCTGAATTATTAACAGATCCAAATCATGCAAGGCCATTAACGAATAACTCGGTAGTATCGGACAGGTATAAACGCATTTATGATCTTTTCATTGAAGGGCAATTTGATTCTGCCATAGCAGAAAAAAACAATGCGGATACTTTGTATGGAGAAAATTATTGGAGTCCGCAATTGCTCTATATCGAAGCCATTTATTATATTCAATATAAATGCGATGATAGCGCGGCTATAAAAGACCTGCAGTATATTACCAGGTTCTATAGAAGAAACCAGCTTGCTCCCAAGGCTCAAAATTTAATAAATGTATTGAGGCGAAGAAGAGCAATAGAGGATTACCTTACTAATTTACAAGTGACACGTGCTACAGAAGATGAAACAGTATCGATCCCCGATGATACTGTTGCAACTGTGCAGCCGCAGGTAAAAAATCTAAAAGATAGCAGTATTAAAAAGATAGCGCCTCAGGTTGCCATAAAAGATAGTGTGAAAAAAGCACTCGTTGTGCCCATTCCTTCCAATCAATTCTCATTTAATGAGTCGTCGCCACAGCATGTAATAATGGTGATGACAAAAGTTGACAATACCTATACAACCGAAGCAAAAAATGCATTTTCACGGTATAACGATGAAATGTTTTATGAAAGACAATATACTATTGATAAGGTCAGTCTTGATGCTGATCATACCATCCTGGTATTCTCTAAATTTACAGATGCAGATGCGGCGTTACAATATTTTGGTAAAATAAATGCCGCGGCGCCAAATGAAATATCTTGGTTAGAACCAAATAAATATTACTTTGAAATTATATCAGATGAGAGTCTGCAATTATTAGAAAAGAATAAGGATCTTTCAGGGTATAAAAAACTATTGCAGCTAAAATATCCCGGCAGGTTTAATTAAATATAGAGTCTATAAAAATATATCGTATGACACGTCCAGTAAAAATTCTGTGGATCATTTTTCTTAGCGGCTTGCTATTCGTAGTGCTTCTTTTTGTTGCTGCGGATGTAGGTGTATTTGGCAAAATGCCTTCTTTAACAGAATTGGAAAATCCTGATGCGGATCTTGCCAGTGAGATCTATTCAAATGATGGCTTGCTGATGGGTAAATATTTTGCAGAGAACCGCACTGAAATAAAATATGATCAGATATCACCAAACATTATTCATGCACTGGTAGCGACCGAAGATGAACGTTTTTACGATCACTCAGGTATCGATGCCAAAGCGGTAGCAAGGGTCTTTCTTAAGTTGGGCAGAGACGGAGGCGGTAGTCCGATAACGCAGCAATTAGCAAAGATGATGTTGAAACAAGGTCATGGCGGCTTTTTAAAAAGAAGTGTAGATAAAATTAAAGAATGGATAATCGCCGTAAAGCTTGAGCGCAATTTCACAAAAGAAGAAATTTTAACCTTATACCTTAACCGCGCACCATGGGGTTATAATTATGGAATAAGAAATGCATCACGTACGTATTTTCAAAAAGAGCCGGCGGATCTTAGTGTTGAGGAAGCGGCAGTGTTGGTAGGCATGCTGAAAGGATTTGTGTATGATCCTATCCGCCATCCCAAAGCATCATTGAATCGCCGCAATACCGTTATCCAAAGAATGGTCGATTGTAAAGAACAATATTTAACGCAGGATGAAGCGGACAAATTGAAAGCAATGCCCCTTGTTACCAACTTTAAAAAATCTGATGATGATGTTGGCATAGCGCCTTATTTCCGCCAGGTATTGGCAGATAGACTAAAAGACTGGTGTAAAGATCACCGCAACCCAAAAACAGGAGAAAGCTACGACCTGTACAGAGACGGATTGAAAATATACACAACGATCGATTCAAAAAATGCAGGATTATGCAGAGCAATCTGTGATCGAACATATGCCCATCATCCAACAAAAATTAAATGCGCTTTTAAAAACCAATGGTTCTAAAATGTGGAAGGGACACGATAATGTGATCGATGCCGCTATGAAAGAAAGTGACCGTTGGAAAAATATGGAAGAGGATAGCATTAGTGAAGATGAGATAGCAGCATCATTTACGGTACCGGTAAAAATGAAGGTGTTTGCCTGGAACGCGGCAAGAGAATTAGATACCGTGATGACGCCAAGAGATTCTATCAAATACCACAAGCAATTAATGCAAACATCTTTTGTTTGTATGGATCCTAGAACGGGTGAGGTAAAATGTTGGGTAGGTGGTATCGATTTTAAATGGTTCAAATTTGATCACGTTACAGCACTCAGACAAGTAGGTTCAACTTTCAAACCATTACTCTATACATTGGCAGTACAAGATGCGGGCTACACGCCACAAACATTGGTGCCGGGCGGTACTATTTGCTTAAGCGGTAAATGTATAACGGGTGGTGGCGGTACACTGGCGTATGGTTTAGCACATTCAAAAAATCCTGTGGCTTACAGATTGATGTCTGTCATTGGTCCGGATCGCCTGGTAGAGTTTGCGCACACTTGTGGTATTAAAAGTTTTATCCCTGATGTGCCATCCATCGCATTAGGTACTGCTGAAGTACCGATGCTTGAAATGTTACGTGCTTATACCATGTTTCCAAACAAAGGATATAATACAGAACCAATTTTGGTTACACGCATCGAAGATAAAGACGGTAATATTTTACAGGAATTTGTGCCCGAAACAAAACAGGTTATCAGTGAAGTGAATGCCTACACAATGGTTAAACTCATGGAAGGTGTTGTAGATTTTGGAACGGGCCATTCGTTAAAAAATTATAATATCCCCGTAAAGAAAGCGGGTAAAACAGGTACAACAAATGATAATACCGATGGATGGTTCATTGGTTATACGCCGGAATTATTAGCCGGTACGTGGGTTGGTTGTGATGATCAGTTCTTGAAAATATATTCTGGTACATCCGGTGGTAATGAAATGGCTCTACCTAAATGGGGTAATTTTATGACCAAAGTATATGGGGATAAAAAATTGCCGTACGGAAAAATATTAGACTTTCCTGAACCTCCTCAGGCGTTGAATAATCCTGAATATGCCGATCTGAATGCTGCCTTATTTAATCAGACAGATAGCACCAGTTATCCCGAAGATCAGGGTAATGGCGATGCAGGCGATTATGCTGATCCTTCATCTAACGATTATGGAACAAGCGATGATGCAACAAAAACAGATGCTAAGTCTAAAGCTGTAAAGGATACAGGCAAAGTAAAAATAAAAAAACCGGTAAGCAATGCACCAAAAAGTAATAATGACTTTTAAAGGCTTCATTTTCTACTGAAATTTATAGATGCAAAAACCCCGGATACGTCGGGGTTTTTTATTGCCTTTTGGTAGTATTTCAGTTTACTTGTGCTTATATTTTAGATGTGTTTAGCGTTAATATTCGAGTCTTTTAATTCAGCTCCTAATCATTTATTGGGCATTGTATTTGATGTTTTATCAGTAGTTAGTTAAATTCCTAGAGAATTATAATTTTAGACATATCGAGGACTGTTTCTACAGCCCTCTTTTATAATAAAATGGTATCAATTTTTTTGTATGGTATGAATATTGTGATCGTAATATAGTAAACTCGATCTTCGTATCGTAGTTTTGGTAAATACTCAAAGGGCTGTTTTCACAGTCCTTTCTTTTAATACAGGATTATCTCGCCAATGCAGAACGTTAGCGCTTATTGTAGGACGACACACGAGCATAGTTGACATAAACTTAAAAGTATGAGAAAAGTAATTGCAGCAATCAATATGACACTTGACGGGTTTTGCGACCACACAGCAGGAATTCCGGACGAAGAATTACATCAACATTACTCTGAACTATTAGACAATGCTGGGGTAACTCTATATGGAAGGAAGACCTACCAACTTATGCAATTCTGGCAAACACTATTAAAAAATCCATCAGGAGAAAAATCAATGGACGAATTTGCAGTAGCAATAGATAAAATACCCAAAATTGTTTTTTCGCATACGCTGAAAAATACGGAATGGGACAGTGCTAAATTGTCAAATCAACCTATTGAAGAAGAAGTTTCAGAACTCAAACAACAATCGGGCAAAGACATTTTAGTAGGAAGCCGTAGTTTAATTATTCAGCTAATGAACCTTAATTTGATTGATGAGTTTCAGCTTTGTGTTCATCCTGTCGTACTAGGAAAAGGCCTGCCATTGTTTGACAAAATAAAAGACAGTACAATTTTTAAACTTTTAAGGACAAAAATATTTGGTTCAGGTGTAATCGTGCTTTATTACGAGCCTACACGACAATAAACAACGAACCGTTACAACATTTTTTGCAAGAGCAGGAGGCGTTATGTCGGCAGACGATTAATAAAATCTCAAAATGCGCCACTACCTACCTTTTTATAATGTAAAGAAAGTCGTATAATTGTAATCATGAGAATTATACTTTGTTGTTGCATTCTATTTTTATTGAATGGCTGTTGTCGCACTCATTGCAATCCAAACTGCATTGTTACCATGGATGAATTGCTGAATAAGAACCGCGATAAGGCATTTGTTGTTGATAGTTTTGCAGATGAAAAAATAGTGATCTTAAAAGATAAAGGAGCCGATACTGTAAATGCCGGATGCTATTCTTTTTATGAAAGCGGCAAATTAAAATCTTATCAATTTATTATTGATGAGGATACAGCAGATTATACTGAAGAATACGATACATTAGGCAATATAACCAATACAGAATGGAAGCCTTTAACGCAGACGGTCATTAAAAGAGTAAATGCAGATTCTGTTTATTTAACGATGTACTTTTTTGCATTAAATAAAGAGTATCAAGATTTGCATCTAAAAACAAATAATAACAACGAGTTTATGATAGCATTGGCAGATGATTCATTGCGCTATACAAATACCAAATATGCCTCCATGGGAATTAGTACTAAAGGGCGCACTGAAATAACTGCTTATTGGGATATTGAGTATAAAAATACCTGCACTGACTCATTGATAATGTTAAGAGATTCGATCCCGGTTTTTCCTGCTGAGGATTAAAGCGATTTGTGTTTTTTCTTTAAGAAGGCTGGTGATACTAATCCTCTCTCTCTTCTTAAATTTTTAAAATGGCTCGGTGTTAATCCCGTGATCTTTTTAAACTGGGCCGATAGATGGGCAACACTGCTGTAATGCAGTTTGTCTGCAATTTCAGTCAATGTATATTCATTAAACACAAGTAATTCTTTAACCTTATCGATTTTATAAGAGATAAGGTATTGTTCAATGGTCCTGGCTTCCATTGCAGAGAAAAACCTTGTCAGGTAAGCATAATCGTGATGAAGTTGCTTGCTTAAATAGCTCGATAAGTTAACGCCCGGCTTTTCTTTTGATTTACTTACATAATCCGAAATTGCTTTTTTTATCTTGTCTAATAGCAACCCTTCTTTATTCTCTATTACTTCGAGGCCGGCCCGTTTAATGGCTGTATTTAATTGAGCTCTCTGTTCTTTGGAAATATCTTCCTGTAAAGTAGCTTCACCGATATCAATTGTTTGCACACTGATATCCAGCTTTTCAAGCTCATCCTGTACAAATGCAATGCAGCATTCGCATGCCATATTCTTGATATATACTTTCATGATGCTACAAATTGGTGCTACAAATTAGGAATTATTTCTTAGGAAAAATCAGGACGATAGCTTCGCCATCCTTTTTATCTATACGTAAGCATAAATTAGGCACGTAACTTATTGTATCCTGCTCAACGTCGAACTGATCAGGCATATCGTTATTATTTACATTTAAAAGATTAACAAATTGCCTGTCGAATAAGGTTACAACCTCAACCTGGCAATGTTTTTCTGTAGTGATGCCGTTGTAGTAAGCAACAACAGTAGATTCAAAAATAATGGACCGGTCAGTTTTTTGCAGGGCAAAATGCCGGACAAACTCTTGTAGTGGGATATTAATTGGCAATGGATACTCCTTGTTTTAATTATTACGATTAAGGCGTAACAAAGGAAGTATAACTATTGAATAGCATCGTTACACAATAAGAATAAAATGTTATATAATTATGTTATTCGGTTTCTGAATGAATGATCGTTGATAGATTAAAGCTTTCTCCCGGGCCGAGTTTAATTATATTATTAAAAGCGTTGGCTGCTTCTACACAAACAAAAGTTTTATAACCGTCGGGCAACATATCATTCATGGTTTTGGTAACGTCTGCACCCGGGTTCCATACTACGGTTGTTTTACTTCCGGCCTTGCCAACACGGATCTTTCTTTTGTATCCATTATCATTGATGATGCAGGTTGCTGTATGATCAAGATAACGGCGGTTCTCTTCTTTAGTTATCGCTAATAATCTCTCTTTTTGTTGTATACCCGTATCGATCCCTGCAGGAAAATAAGTAGCATCTACTAATCCATCGATCGTGATATTGCTGATATCACTAACATTAAAATAACTGTGTAAGGCATCTGAATAATCAAAAGCTTTATCGTCATTATTAATGCAGCGCAATGTTAGTTCAAGCCGGGTATCAAGCGTTATAATTATTTCTGCGGTAAAAGAGAAGGGCCACAATGTTTTTGTTACGGGTGAATCTTTTAATACCAAAGTAATTGACAAGTAACCTTGCGGTGATGTATTTGTAGTTTTTACTGTCCAGGTCGAAAGTCTTGCAAAGCCATGCTGCGGTTTTTTACTGTCTTCAGGATTTGGTCCGAACCAGGGAAAGCAGATGGGAATACCGCCTCTGATGGCTTTGCCTTCCTGAAACAGGCTTTTTTCACTCATCCAGAGAACATCAGCTTCTCCTGTAGGAATATAGCTTAAAACCTGGGCACCGTATAAAGATATTTTTACTGTTGCATATTGATTCGTTAAAGTAACGATCGGCAAGTCGCCTTTGATAGTAGAAAATTCAATTTGTTTTGAATGGCCAAACTGTTCGTTCAATGCGGTAATTGTCATGTTATTTTATTTTAAAAAGAGCTGTAAATTATAACAATTATGGTTACCAATTAAACTGCTTTCACTTATTAATTTTAGCAGCAGTACATTTGCAAAAAATATCATTTGGCAAGAAGAGTAACATACAGAAGTAAATATGCTGAAGCAACGGGTGAAAAACTGCCTAAGCGCGAACGCAGGGATATTATTCCGCTTGATCCGGCGATACAATTACCCTTTGCTGAGGGGAAAGTATTATTGATAGATAAACCAATACACTGGACATCTTTCGACATGGTACGTAAATTGCGCGGCATGCTACAGATAAAAAAGATCGGCCATGCAGGCACATTAGATCCTTTGGCAACCGGGCTTTTAATTATCTGCACAGGAAAATTCACAAAAAGCATCAATGATTATGCGGCCCAGGAAAAAGAATATACCGGTCAAATTACATTAGGGCAAGTAACAGCTACGTACGATCTTGAAAGTACACCTGAACAGCCAAAGGAATATGAACATCTTACTGAAAAAGAAATCTTAGCAGCAGCAGAAAAATTTGTTGGAGAGATAGAACAAATGCCACCAATGTATTCTGCTATAAAAAAAGATGGGGTTGCTATGTATGAGTTAGCAAGAAAAGGTGTAGAGGTAGAATTGAAGACAAGAAAAGTAACGATCTATCAATTTGATATTACACGAATTGAATTACCGGTAGTTGAATTCAAAATACTCTGCTCAACAGGAACGTATATACGTAGCTTAGCGAATGATTTTGGCGCGGCTTTAGGTTGCGGAGCTTATTTAAGCATTTTGCGCAGAACAAGAATAGGAGCATTCTCCGTAGAAGATGCTGTCCCGGTTGAAGATGTATTGACTAAAAAGGATAACTGAGCCCGATAGAGAAGTTGAAATTCTCGTAGCGCCATTCCCTGTCTTCATCATTTTGGCCTCTTGTGAATATTTTCTGGAACGCATCATCAAAACCTATTGACGGCGCTTTCCATCCATTGTTAATATAGGAAGTTTCGGGTCGTTTGAATCTAAAGCCAAAATCAAAACGGATCAGAAAGTAATTGAAATCAAACCTAAATCCTGTTCCAAGATCAACCCCTAATTCTTTGTAAAGTGTACTTAATCTAAATTGCAAACTATCTGCACCACCCACATTGTTGAAATTCCAAATATTACCAACATCACAAAATAATGCACCTTTTAACATCAATGTATTAGGTATGATCGAAAGTATATTATACCTGTATTCGGCATTAAATTCAAGTTTGATATCACCGGTCCTATCATTAAACCTTATGGTATCTCTAGAATAAGGTAACAAAGGCTGAGCTCCGGTTCCTACACCACGTATAGGCCAGCCACGCATACTGTTTGAGCCCCCGCTAAAGTATTGTTTAAAAAATGGCAAGGTAGAATCTTTACCTATAGGTACGCCAACGCCGCCAAAAACATGGAATGCCATTGAAGATTTTCTATAGGAGATAAGATGCGTATAATCAACATCGTATTTTACATACCTGCGTAAATAATTTTGAACAAAACCTACCTGCCCTAGTAGTAATCCTGATTCTTCAAGGTTAGTTTTAAAAATATGTTGCCTGTTAATATGATGCGCATTCACAACAGTTGAAACATAACCAATGCTGCTTCCTAATACCATTGCAGTGTTGTATGCATATTTCAAATAAGGAATATTTTTTAGATCATTAGTGAAACTATCCGATTGATTATAGAGATAAGAAAATTCAAAATCCAACGGCTTAAATGTCCACCTATGATTAGGCTTATTACTCCATTGATAGCCCATTGCGATGCTTAAATTTTCCTGGTTAAAAAGATCAAGGCGTTTTACATACGAAACACCGGTATTGATAAATGATTGTTCAGAAATCAATCTCTTTCTGTTCAGGTATCTAAATGGTGTTATAAATTTCGGGAATAAAAAACTATTATTAAAACCATATTCATTGGAGTTAATAACGTTACCGCCATTTTGTTGTTGTTCCAGATCAAATTCTGCGCCTGCATGTATTGCATTCGTCATTTTTACACCTCGCTTGCCTAAGTTCCTATCCTGAAGAGACACGTTTCCTGATAAGCCGAATAAGTTGGCTCCGGTTGTATTTGTATTATTTGTAGAATAACTGCTTTCAATACTCGCTTCAAAACCATATTTTTTTGCGGGCGTTAATTGTACGATCATATCGAGCTTACCCACGCTATCGGGCTTGCCGGTAGTATCTTTCAAATCAACGATCGTGATATTACTACTTTGCCAAACATTTGTTTGCTCAAAATTATTCATCGTTTTAGAATAAATATCCTGACTGTAAACGTTCCCCGGCTTTATAAGCATTTGCCTGGTAATAAGAGAGGTGCGAAATAATTGTTTATGGTACCGGATAATATAATGATTCTTCGTTTTTACTTCCGTATAACTACTATCATTAGTGGCATCAGCGCTCGTATAATCCGGATAGATATAAATATTTCGGATATAATATTTTCTCAAACGCAAACTATCCGTGGTAGGGTTTAAGCCTATATCTAATTTAATAGTTGGTTTATTTCTTTCTTCATTTGATTCGGCCAGCAAGCGAAGATTTTCGAACGGATCTGTAGTGACCGTTGTTAATGCAGCGATCGTTGTGTCACCTTTCACTTTTATATCGTCTGAAGTAAATTTGTAAAATCCGTAATTGCGGTACAACTCAACCAGGCGGCTACTTTCACCCAAAACATTTCCTTTAGTAATAGGGTCACCTTTTTTTAAATAAGACCTGTTAGCAGATTTAAGCGCAAGATCTTCCAGCTCCGGTTTTTTAAAAGAATAGCTTACTGTATCTATTAATGTTGGCGGGCCTGTTACTACCGTATAATTAACAGACACTCTTTTTTGAATCTCTGTCCGCCAAGGCCAATGACGTGCGCTTAAAGTTATTTTTCGTCTGGTAAGTGTATCTGCAATATAAGATGCAGAAGAATTGTAATAACCGATATGCAGCATTGAGGCTTTCATATTTTTTGCAGAAACAACTGAATAGCCACTATCATATGCCGGTGGATTATTAATAACATGTATAACAAAAAAGATATCGTTAGGGATCATTACCGAGCTGTCATCCAATTGTGCCAGCAATCGTTGTTTTAATACACCTTTTTCTGCGGGAGTAAATTTTCCTCCCTTAACTTCGATGGTATTTTTGTAAACAAAGGGCTTGCCTCTTTGGTGTTTTCTAACAACGGTACAGGAAGACAGCAATACTGTAATAAAAAGCATATTTTTAAAATAGTATAAGAGTCTTTTTCCGGCCATTATATTATAGAAAGTATAAATTTAAAGTAGATGTTAAGTAAATCTCAGGTCAAATATATTCAAAGTTTACACCACAAAAAATTCAGGGATCTGGAAGGAGCTTTTATTGCCGAGGGAAACAAGCTGGTTTTGGAACTTTTACAGTCTGGCCGGTTTGTTTGCGAGCAACTACTAGGCGAGCAAGAGTGGCTACACGACAATGAAATACTGATCAGAAAGCATTTTGCGGGCGACCTGCAGGAAGTAAAGGATTTTGAATTGCAGAAAGTATCGACACTGAGTACGGCATCTCAGGTATTGGCTGTTTTTAAGAAGATACAGCCAAAAGAAATTGTGGTTAAAGACCGAGTAACATTACTATTGGATACTATTCAGGACCCCGGAAATTTAGGAACCATCATCAGGATTGCAGATTGGTTCGGCATAGCCGCGATCATTTGTTCAGGCGATACAGTTGATCAATATAATCCCAAAGTAGTACAAAGCACCATGGGCAGTTTGGCAAGAGTAAACATTATGTACACTGACCTGCAAAAGTTTATTCGATCTAACAATAAAATAAAAATATACGCAGATGCATTAAAAGGAAAAGACATCAGTACACTAAAAGGATTGAAAGAAGGTTTTATATTGATCGGCAATGAATCAAAAGGGATCAGTGCGGAATTAATGGAAGCGGCAACAGAAAAAATAACGATCCCAAAAATTGGCAGTGCAGAATCATTGAATGCTGCAGTAGCAACGGGAATTATTTTATCACATTTATAATACTTACACGCTTGTGCAAATTTTATACGCAGTAAAAGAAAAGATGACAAGAACTACTAAAGCCAAAAGATCGGCATACACTTTCCCCATTTCGCCTTTGTAATAATTTACAAACAGGTATATTAAATTGAATAGCATTGGCGGGATAATGATCACACACCAATAGATATAACCATTCTGCTTTGTGTACGCGAAGCTTTTATCACCTTCACCAAAAAACATGAATGAAAATAATGCGTATCCATAAAAAGCTGCGGTGCAATAAACAGTCTCAATCAATAAAATTTTTATTAAATGTACTATTGCAGGTTTGAGGTGTTGAATATCCATAAATAAATTTTATCTGAACTGAATTGCTTTTACCGGCTTTATTTTTCTGACTAATAATGTTGGGATGATCAATGTGGCAAAACAAATAGCTAATGTAACAACATCAACTACTACAACCTGCCACCACACTACCTGCGCATGTGCCGCACTCATATAATAAGCTTCCTCATCTAATTTTATAAAGCCCGTTTTTTCTTGCAGCCAGCAAATGCCGATACCTAATATGGTGCCAATAATAATTCCTGCTATCGCGATAACAGAAGTATTGTATAAGAATATTTTTTGCACATCCCAATCACTGGCACCGATGGCTTTTAGTATGCCTGTCATCCTTGTTCTTTCTAAAACAATGATCAGTAAACAAGTGATAAGATTTACAACTGCAACGATGATCATAATGCCTACTAAAATAAATTTGATCCTATCCTGCAAGGCCAGCCAATCAAAAATATTCGGATAAATATCTTTGATCGTTCTGCTGTACCATCCCTGCGGCAGCTGGTCATAAATAACAGAGTTGACCGTGTCAATATCTTTGTAATCATTTAAAAATATTTCATATCCACCTATCTGATCATTTTCCCAATTGTTCAGGCGCCTTATCATTTTGATATCACATAGTGCAAAATTTTTATCATACTCATCGATCGACGTTTTGTAAATACCACTGATCCTTAGCCGTCGTGGAGAGGGCGTTCCGTCTTTTCGTAAAAAAAGTACATCTGTACTGTCATTTACATCCACGGCCAATTGCCTGGCTGTGTAAGCCGAGATAACAATATCCTTGCTATAGGCACTGTCTTTAAATATTGGCCAGGTACCTTGCTGCAGAAAAGGTTGCAATCTTGAAAAATTAAAAGAACTGTCGATACCTTTTAACAAAACACTTTCAATTTCGGTATGGTATTTTATGATGGCAGATTTGGTGGCATACCGTTCAACACTTTTAATTGGGGGCAAGCTGCGTAAGTAGGTTTCTATCGTATCATTTGCAGTAATGGGATATTCTTCCGCTATATTCGACCTGTCGTCCATGCTTTGTTGTACACGGATATGTCCCCAAAAACTGAAGACTTTGTTGCTGATCACCTGCTGAAAGCCATTAACAAAACTTAGTGAAATGATCATAATAGCTACGCTGATAGCGGTTGCACCAACGGCTAATCGTATAATGAACCGTGAAAAGGTCCGTTCACTGTTTAATGCTATTCTTTTGGCTATAAAGGCTGAAATATTCAAACAACGTACATTTGTTATCTTTCAAAAGTAAATATTTTAATAACTATATGAACCATTTTAAATATTTAGTCTTAATAGCTCTTTTATCTTTATCAATAACTACTGCTGTTATTGCCCAGGATGATACTTATTATAATAATATTCGTACGGTAAGGTTTCATTCGGCAGGTAATCAATTGTCTATGCCGGTCATAAATCTTAATAGCGGAGATAAGCTTAGTCTTAGTTTTGATGATATGGATGCTGATATAAAAAATTACTATTACACTTTTCAAATCTGTGATGTTAATTGGAAACCGGTTGATATGAGCCAGTTCGATTACCTCACAGGGTTTACGCAATCGCAAATAACCAACTATAGTTTTTCTTATTTAACAACGGTTAGCTATACTCATTATCAAATAGCACTTCCGGAAGAAAGCATGTTGCCAACAAGATCAGGCAATTATTTGTTGAAGGTTTTTTTAGATGGCGATACATCAAAGCTGGCATTTACAAGGCGTATGCTGGTGCTTAATTCAAAGGCAACGGTGTCAGCATTGATCACGCAGCCATTCGGTCCGCAATTTAAATCGAGTCAACGTTTACAATTCACAGTTAATATTGGTTCTATCAATACATTTAATACAAGCCAGGAAATAAAAGTAGTTGTGCTCCAAAATTATCGTTGGGATGTTGCACAAGGCAATGGAATAGCGCCAACTTTTATACGAGGCAATAATTTAGAATATAATTCAGAAAATATTTTTGTATTTCCGGGAAGCAGAGAATGGCGCTGGCTTGATATGAGAAGCTTTAGCTTGCACAGTGACCGCATGAAAGCCGTGAACTATAAAAAAGGTGAGATACCTGACATTATTCTTTTGAAAGATGCAGACAGATCAGGCCAGCCATATGTTTATTATACAGATTATAACGGATTGTACCTGATCGGAACATTGGATAATATTAGTCCGGGTACGCAGGCGGATTATGCCACGGTTCATTTTAGTTATGTAACGCCTGACCAGCAACCATATCCCGATAAGGATGTTTATTTATATGGCCAACTCACAAATTACAGGTTCACGGATTCTACAAAACTGAAATTCAATCCTGATAAAAATCAATACGAGATCAATAAATTCATGAAGCAGGGTTATTATAATTATGATTATGTTTTGGTAGATAAAAAAAAATCCTTCGTTAATTACAGATACGAATGGTAATTTTTTCGAGACAGAAAATAATTATACCATATTGGTATATTATAAATCATTTACAGATCGCACTGATCAGCTGATCGGCATAACAAATTTCGATTCAAGGAACGCACAAAATTCGATCGGGAATTAGTTTTTTGAGGGAAGAATTAGTTTTTAGTTTTAAACTTAAAACTAATTCTTATCTTTGCAACGGCAAGTCTTATACGGCCAGCTCCTGTTGAACTCCCCCAGGACCGGAAGGTAGCAAGGGTAGATGGTTGAGCGGTGCGATGTAAGTAACTTGCCATTTTTATTTAATATTTTCGATCTACTATAGAATTGATGCCCAGTCTATGATTGGGCATTTTTAATTTCAGAATTAGCTAGTATCTTAGCGGTCCAAAAGCATTTGAACGGTAATTAATATTGTTATGTTATATTGGCATAACAAATCAATTGAGCATGCTTTTTGCTTTTAAAAATATTAAATATTCAATCTTAAATATTACATAATGAAGTTTTTTATAGACACAGCCAACCTGGCTCAAATTAAAGAAGCCCAAGACCTTGGCATTTTGGATGGCGTAACAACCAATCCATCATTAATGGCGAAAGAAGGCATTAAAGGGAAAGCAGCAGTAGAGCAGCATTATAAAACTATTTGCGAGATAGTTCCTAACGGTGATATAAGTGCAGAAGTAGTTTCTACAGATTTTGATACTATAATCAAAGAAGGTAAGGTATTAGCTGCGTTGCATAAAAATATCATTGTAAAAGTACCGATGATCAAAGATGGCGTTAAAGCTATTAAATGGTTTACTGATAATGGTATTGCGACGAACTGTACATTGGTATTTTCTGCGGGTCAGGCAATTCTTGCAGCTAAAGCGGGTGCTAAATATGTATCTCCATTCATTGGTCGTATTGATGACAGCGGTTGGGATGGGATGGAACTGATACATCAGATTCGTCAGATTTATGATATCCAGGGATATAAAACCGAAATATTAGCAGCATCTATCCGTTATCCAAATCATATTATTAAATGTGCTGAGGCTGGAGCTAACGTTTGTACATGTCCGCTAGATTCGATTTTAGGATTATTAAAACATCCTTTAACCGATATCGGGTTAGCTAAATTTTTAGAAGACGCTAAGAAATTTGCATAAACAATAAATCTTTTAATTCTGGAATCCAACTTTTATAGAGTTGGATTTTTTTGTCTGAATTGGGATTCGTCAGATTTAAGGATTAACAGGATTAAAAATTAATTCGCTACTATCTTCGCAAATCCATCAATCCACAAATCCGACGAATCTCAATTCAGGCAATCCTAATTCGAGATACCCACGCGTTCTTTATTATATCCGTTAGTCGTAAGCTCATTAATCATGAACAAAGCAACATCGCCAGAATATATTTTATTATTATTTACAACAGGAGGATAAGTAGCATTTGTTGTGAAAAGGCCTGTGGCGCTTTTGTCAATGATCTCCGGGCAACAAACGAGTGTCCAGTTTACGGAAGAAGCTTTTAGTAATTCATAGGCCTTGAAATGTTCTTCACTCACAGGAAGCAAAGCCGGTGGAAAATTGGTATCGCCAAATAAATAAGTGTCATCCATCGCATTCAAAATGCCAAAACCACTAACGGCAATAATACGTTTGATATTTGCCTTGTCCATTTGCCTGATAATATTTTTCATACCAAGCGAGCGAGATTTATCTGTACCATCTGTTCCGCCATCCAATGCAGATAATATAGCATCACTTCCTTTGATGGCTTTATATACTTCGCCTTCATCAAACACGGCTCCATGAATTAATTCAAGATTATCATCTTTAGGAAGATCCTGGGTAAAAACATTTCTACCAAAGGCTTTTACTTTATAGCCTTTAAATAAAGCTTGTTGTACTAATTGTTTTCCAACTGATCCTGTAGGTCCGAATATTGTGACTTGCATATTTTAATTGTTGAATGCTTTATTGTTTAATTGTTGAAAGATAATGTAAGTAAATAACAATATAACAGTTCAACAATTAAGCCATTATTTGTTCCAAACATCTTTGTATTGCGCTTCATTTTTAGTAAAAACCGATTTTACAAAAGGACATAAAGGGAATATTTTTAACCCTTTTTCTCTGGCATAACTAACACCGGCATCTATCAATTGATGGCCTGCATGTTTCCCTTGCAACACGTCGGCTACTTCGGTATGTTGAATGATCATTAGCTTGTTATTAGCTATTGTGTAGGTCATTTCTGCTAATGGTTTATCATCTCCCATTATATAAAAAGAACCTTTGCCATCGGCTTTTTCCTCATGTTGTATCTGCATTTGAGCAATTTTAACTGAATTTACTAAAATAATTTTTTTATTAATTAAATCTACCACATCTTTGTGTTAACAAATGAAAAATCAATATACAAATAACAATAGTTGGTGGTGGCAAGCAATTTTTTAATTGTGTCGCTTAACTATTGGTATGTATTATAAATACTTTAATGAGCCCCGACACAATTGTGTCGGGGCTTTTTCTTTTTTGTCAGAATGAGAATATAAAATAGCAATGAAAAAAATAGAAATAACAACCACATCAAAAAAGATCTTAGCAGATGTGTACACGCCGGTAGGTATCTACCTTCGTTTAAGAGACAGGTTCAGGGATACGATATTATTAGAAAGTACAGATTTTCATGCAGGTGAAAATAGCTATACCTATATAGCCATTAATGCAATTGCAGGTATTGAGATCAGCAATATGTCTGTAATGGAATTTAAATTGCCTAATGAAACACCTGAGAAAGTAAAGTTTGCCGATCCTTCAGAAGTGCCACAACAGCTTTGGAATTTTATGCAGCGTTTTGATATTAAAAAAGCGGCAACAAAGCCTGTCAATACCGCACAAGGTTTATTTGGTTACACAACATATGATGCCGTTCAGTTTTTCGATACGGTGCAATTGGATAATCCGCATGGCGCAGATCAATCCTCGCAAATTCCATTGATGCGATACAGGTTGTACCAGTATGTTATCGCCATCAATCATTTTAAAGATGAATTATATATTTGCGAGAACAAGATAGAAGGAATTAAAAGTGATGTTGAATTAGTAGAAACACTGATCAAAAGTAAAGACGTTCCAACATTTCCTTTTAAAATCAAAGGGGAAGAAACATCTAATCTAACCAATGATGAATACGTTGATATCGTTAAAAAAGGAATAGCTAGCTGTTTAAGAGGCGATGTGTTTCAAATTGTTTTGAGCAGAAGGTTCCAGCAATCTTTTACCGGCGATGAATTCAATGTTTACAGAGCTTTGAGAAGTATCAATCCTAGTCCGTATTTATTTTATTTTGATTACGGCGATTATAAATTATTGGGTTCTTCACCCGAAAGCCAGGTGATTATACAAAATGGAAAAGCGATCGTACATCCCATTGCAGGAACTTTTAGAAGAACGGGCGATGATGAACAGGATAAAGCGCTTGCCGTAAAATTGCAGCAAGATCCAAAAGAAAATGCGGAGCATGTGATGTTGGTCGACCTTGCGAGAAACGACCTGAGCAGGATGTGTACCGAAGTAGAAGTAACACAATATAAAAAGATCAATTTCTATTCTCATGTCATTCATATGGTAAGCGAAGTGATAGGTAAAGTACCTGCCGACACGAACCCATTTAAATTATTAGCGGTGAGTTTTCCTGCTGGTACATTAAGCGGAGCGCCTAAATTTAAAGCGATGCAGCTGATCGATAATTTTGAACCCACAGCAAGAAGTTATTATGGCGGAGCAATTGGCTTTATAGGCTTTGATGGCAGTTGCAATCACGCGATCATGATCCGGACTTTCTTAAGCAAGGATAATACGTTAACATCACAGGCAGGAGCGGGTATCACAATAGCCAGCAAGCCTGAAAGTGAATTGCAGGAAGTAAATAATAAATTAAACGCATTGAAACAAGCTATTGAATTAGCACAAAATATTTAGGATGAAAATATTAGTATTCGATAACTACGATTCTTTTACATACAATTTGGTTCACCTTGTAGAAAAGATTATGCACCAAAAAGTAGATGTATACCGCAATGATCAGATCGCTTTGGAAGATGTGAAAAAGTATGATAAAATTATTTTATCTCCCGGTCCAGGTGTACCAAGTGAAGCGGGTTTGTTATTGCCTCTGATAAAAGAGTATGCACCTACGAAATCTATACTGGGTGTATGTTTGGGTCATCAGGCGATAGGAGAGGCTTTTGGCGGTACACTAACAAACTTAAGTGCTGTGTATCATGGTGTAGCAACGCCGATCAAGATCATTAATCAAAAAGCACAGGTCTTACAAGGATTAGGAGATACTGTTGAGGTAGGAAGATACCATAGCTGGATCATTGCCAACGAAGGTTTTCCGGGAGAGCTTGAAATAACAGCTACTGATGAAAATGGATATGTAATGGCGTTACAACATAAAAAATATGATGTGCAAGGAGTACAATTTCATCCTGAAAGCGTATTAACGCCTGCGGGTGAGCAAATGTTGAGGAATTGGCTGGGAAAATAATTCATAAAGAATTGTATTCTCATCACAACAAAAAAATAAAATGAAAAAAATATTAAACTATTTATTCGAACATAAAAGCCTTTCGAGAGAACAGGCTAAAGAAGTATTACTCGATATTTCTAAAAGCATGTATAGCGAAAGTGAAATAACTGCTTTCATAACGGTGTACCTTATGCGTAGTATTACCATCGAAGAGCTGCAAGGTTTCAGAGATGCACTAATGGAGCTTTGTGTGCCCGTAAATTTAAGTGCTTATAATGTAATGGATATTGTTGGAACAGGTGGCGATGGAAAAGATACATTCAATATTTCGACCCTTAGCTGCTTTATCGTAGCGGGTACCGGAAACAAAGTTGCCAAGCATGGTAATTACGGCGCGTCTTCTATCAGTGGGTCTTCAAATGTGATGGAACAGATCGGGTACAAATTCAAAAATGATGTATCGGTATTAGAAAAAGAGATTGAGGCATCGAATATTTGTTTTTTGCACGCACCTTTATTTCATCCTGCATTGAAAGTTGTTGGTCCGATAAGAAAGAGTTTAAAAATAAGGACATTCTTTAATATGTTAGGTCCCATGGTTAATCCGGCTTTGCCAAAATATCAATTGGTTGGTGTTTATAGTTTGGAAATGGCCCGGATATATAATTATTTATTGCAACAAAATGCAGAAGCATTCACAATTATACATAGTCTGGATGGCTACGATGAAATATCTTTGACCGGCGATACAAAAGTCATTACCCAGGCAGGAGAAAAAGTAATGACCGCAGAACAGTTAGGTAAAAGAACAGTGAATGCAATTGATATTCAGGGTGGCGATACGGTAGAAGCATCCGCAAAAATATTCATGGATATTTTGAAAGGGAAAGGTACCTGGTCGCAAAACGCAGTAGTGTTGGCTAACTCAGCAATGGCATTACAATGTACAGGCAAGTATACAACATACGAAGAGTGTTATCAGTTAGCAGTTGAAAGTTTAGAAGGTGGCAAGGCATATGAAGCACTGCAAAAATTAATTAAAGTAGCGTAATGAATATTTTAGATACAATAATAGAACAGAAAAAGATCGAAGTAGCTGAAAGAAAGCTGACATCTACCATTGAGCATTTAAAAGAAAGCTCTTTTTATACCCGCCCTGTTTTTTCGTTGAAACAATTTTTATTGGATGAAACCAAGACGGGTATTATCGCTGAGTTCAAAAGAAGATCTCCTTCAAAAGGAATTATCAATGATAAAGTTGATGTAGAAGAAGTGACAAGAGCTTACACACAATTTGGCGCCAGCTGTTTATCTGTTTTAACAGACGAACATTTTTTTGGCGGCTCTACAAAAGATTTGAAGAGAGCTAGAGTAAATCATATTCCTATTTTAAGAAAAGATTTTATCATTGATGAATACCAGATTGTAGAAGCAAGGGCGATGGGTGCTGATGTTATCTTATTAATAGCAGCCTGTCTAACACCGCAGCGTGTAAAAGAATTGGCGACCTTTGCAAAAAAAATACAACTCGAAGTTTTGCTGGAAATTCACAATGAAGAAGAGTTGCAGCATATTTGTGCCGAGACGGAAATAGTGGGCGTAAACAACAGGGATCTAAAAACATTTACCGTAGATATTAATCGTTCAATTGAATTGAGTAAAAAAATTCCGGCTGATAAAATTAAAATTGCAGAAAGTGGTATTCATGATATTGAAACAATTCTTATCTTCAAGAAAGCTGGGTTCAAAGGATTTCTTATAGGAGAGAACTTTATGAAGCAGCCGGATCCAATGATTGCATTTGCTGATTTTGCCAACCAATTAAAATTATCAGTTTAATGAGATTAAAAGTTTGTGGTATTACGCAGGAAGATCAAATGGCACAATTAGCCGATGCCGGCGCAACTTTTGGCGGGTTTATTTTCTACCCAAAATCTCCCCGCTATGTGCTACGTACCATGACGACCAGTCAAATTAAAAAGGAAAACAACATTAATAAAGTAGGTGTGTTTGTAAATGCAACCGTGGACGAAGTGTTACAAATGGTAGATGAGTGCCGTTTACATATTGTTCAGTTACATGGAGATGAAACACCGAAATATTGTGAGAAGATCGCAGATTATATCTCCGTAGTAAAAGCTTTTCGTTTAAGCGAGACAGATAATATTGGCTACCGGATACAGGAATATATGAACGTTTGCGATATGTTCATGTTCGATACGGAAGGTGTTGGGTACGGCGGCACAGGCAAAAAATTCAACTGGGATATGCTGAACGATGTAGTAGTGGGGAAACCTTATTTTTTAAGTGGCGGCATTGAACCCGGCGACGCCGAAAAATTAAAAGTTTTTGAACAGAAGCCCGAAGCAAAAGCATTGTTTGCTGTAGATATCAATAGCAAATTCGAAATTGCCCCGGGTATAAAGGATATGGAACTCATTAAAAAATTCGCACAAGAAATAAAATAACAAATATGAATATCAAAGTATGTGGCATTACACAAATGAAACAATTGCAACAGTTGGATGGATTGAACATTGATTTTGCAGGATTTATTTTTCACAAAGATTCTCCGCGTTATGTAGGCGATAAAATATCTAAAGATGAATTACAGTCTGCCGATTTTGATGTAAAAAAAGTAGGTGTGTTTGTCAATGCTACTTATGATGAGATAATTGATACGGTGGAAGATTATGGGTTAGATATCGTACAGCTGCACGGAGATGAAACACCGGAATTGTGCGAACAGTTATTGGAAGATGTTGAAGTGATAAAAGCGTTTAGCATTAGCGACGATGATGAAATGTCGATCGATGAAATGATCGCTGATTATGATGAAGTGTGCGACTATTATTTATTCGATACAAAAGCAGGTGACGCGATCGGCGGTACCGGTGTAAAATTCGATTGGAAAAAGATCGCTAAAAGCAAAATAGAGAAACCTTTCTTTTTAAGTGGTGGCATCAGCGTTGATGACATTGCAAAAATAAAAGCATTCAAACATCCTGATTATTTTGGTATTGACGTCAACAGCAAATTTGAAAAAAGTCCGGGTGTAAAAGATATGGCCCTGCTATTGCAATTGAAGCAGGGATTAAAATCAAAATAAATGATCCTCGTAAGAACAGCTACCATACATGATCTGCCGGCAATGACGGTTATTTATAATGACATTATAGCTAACACAACAGCGGTATACGATTATGAGCCTCATACGATGGAGATGCGCGAAAAATGGTTCGCGACAAAACAAGAACAAGGCTTTCCTATATTCGTGGCAGAAGAAGATAAATTGATTGTGGGGTTCAGCTCTTTCGGAACATTCAGGGCCTGGGCGGGTTTTAAGAATACGGTAGAGAATTCAATTTATGTAGCGGCGGAACACAGAGGTAAAGGGATCGGGAAATTATTATTGCCACCATTGATTGAAGCAGCTAAAGAATTAAAATTGCACGCGATCGTTGCAGGTATCGATGCCACAAATAATATCAGTATCGAATTACATAAAAAATTCGGGTTTATAGAAGTAGCACATTTTAAAGAAGTCGGTTACAAATTTGACCGATGGCTTGATCTGGTGTTTTTAGAATTGATTGTGTAAGTAAAATCAAAAGTGAAAAGTCAAAACCTAAAAGAATCAGACTTTTTTACTTTTAGGTTTTGACTTTTAAATTTTTAATTAATAAGTTAGATGACAACAAAAGAAAATATATTCTCCGTCGATGCACATGGTTATTACGGAGATTTTGGCGGCGCCTTCATTCCAGAAATGTTATATCCCAATGTGAAGCAGCTGCAGGATGAATATTTAAAGATAATGTATGATGATGCTTTTCAAAAAGAGTTTCAATATTTATTGCGAGATTATGTTGGCAGGCCATCACCATTATTTCTAGCAGAAAGATTAAGCAAAAAATATGGCACATCTATTTATTTGAAAAGAGAAGATCTTAATCATACCGGTGCGCACAAGATCAATAATACGATAGGACAAATATTATTAGCGATCCGCTTGGGTAAGACAAGAATTATTGCCGAAACAGGCGCCGGTCAGCATGGTGTAGCAACTGCAACGGTTTGTGCGTTAAAAGGTTTGGAATGCATTGTGTACATGGGTGAAAAAGATATTGAGCGCCAGGCGCCGAATGTAGCCAGGATGAAAATGTTAGGTGCAACAGTGATACCGGCAAAGAGCGGCAGCAAGACTTTAAAAGATGCAACGAATGAAGCGATCAGAGACTGGATAAATAATCCTCTTGACACGCATTATATAATTGGTAGCGTTGTTGGCCCGCATCCTTATCCCGATATGGTAGCACGTTTTCAAAGCGTGATCAGCGAAGAGATAAAAAAACAATTATTAGAAAAAACAGGAAACGAATTACCTACGCATGTGGTAGCTTGTGTTGGCGGTGGTAGTAATGCAGCGGGTTCTTTTTATCATTTCTTGGATGATCTTTCTGTAAAGCTGGTGGCAGTTGAAGCAGCCGGACATGGCGTACATAGCGGATCAAGCGCCGCAACAACACAATTGGGAACACCGGGTATTTTACATGGCAGCAAAAGTTATGTAATGCAAACAGAAGACGGACAGGTAATAGAACCACATAGCATTTCTGCAGGATTAGATTATCCCGGTATCGGCCCAATGCATGCACATTTATATAAAAGCGGCCGTGGTATTTTTATGAGTGCAACTGATGATCAATCATTAGAAGCAGCATTTGAATTAGCTACTTTAGAAGGAATTATTCCTGCTTTGGAATCAGCACATGCATTGTATGCGTTGAACGAGATCAAATTTAAAAAAGATGATGTAGTAGTAGTCTGCTTAAGCGGAAGAGGTGATAAGGATATGGCAACATATATGACAGCGATGGAAAAAACTAAATTGTAAAATTTAATAAATGAAAACTTTTAGAATAATATCGGTCATTGTAATAATTGTATTATTTGCTTCCTGCAAAGGAGGTAATTACATTAATCATGATCTAAAAGCAGAAAGGATCGGAGATTGTTCTGCGACACTAACAGCTTGTACATTAACAGAGAATTCTTTTGGTGAACACTATGAATTTAATCGTTGTTTGGTCGAAGGTTTTAATACTGATGATTATTTAATAGAAAGAAAAGGGGATACACTGGTATTAACTTTTCCTAAAGAAAAAAATGATGAACCCAAAGCACTGTATAAACTAGATCTTGATATACACGCCAGCCCGAAATATAATTTTATACAATTAGGTACAGAGGTCTTACAGATCAGTCCGGTAAATTAATACAATGAGTAAAATACAAACGCTTTTTAAAAATAAGAATAGCAAGGTCTTAAATGTTTATTGCACTGCAGGTTATCCTGAATTAACAAGTACTGTTCCTGTGATGAAAGCATTGCAACAAAATGGCGCAGACCTGATAGAAATCGGAATGCCTTACAGCGATCCCTTAGCTGATGGCGAAGTAATACAAGAAAGCGGCAGCAAGGCTTTAGCAAATGGCATGACGATCGCAGTTTTATTCGATCAACTAAAAAATTCAGCTAAAGACATTACGGTACCTGTTATATTAATGGGCTACATGAATCCTGTAATGCAATATGGCTTCGAAAAATTTTGTTCCAAAGCCGCTGAAGTCGGCGTAAGCGGATTGATATTGCCCGACTTACCGATCTACGAATTTGAAACGCAATACGGCGCGATCATTAAAAAATACGGATTGGATTTTGTGTTTTTAGTAACACCCGAAACAAGCGAAGAAAGGATAAGGAAAATTGATGCATTAACAACAGGTTTCATTTATGCGGTCTCATCTTCCTCAACAACCGGTAACAATAAAGCGATCGCTGATCAGGAGCCTTATTTTAAAAAACTCCAATCAATGAACCTGACCAACCCGATCCTGGTTGGGTTTGGCATAAAAGATAAAGCTACTTTTGGCGCAGCTTGCGGGTATACAAACGGTGCTATTATCGGCAGCGCCTATATAAAGGCCCTTGCCAATACAAAAGATATCAACAGTACCACTAAAGAATTCTTAAATACCGTTTTGGGGTAAGGCTTCTCCTTAAAACCAGTTAAATTGCAGTCTCAATTATTTTGCTATGAAACGGATCCTTCTATTATTGCTTTTAATACCTGCTGCAATATTTGCACAGGTTAAACCAAAAGCTGCACCCGGATTTACGATCAACGGAACGGTAACAGGCTTTCCTGATACTACTACCGTAACTTTATTGAACGGACAAACAGGCGCTCAATTAGCCCAAACGACAATGATCAAAGGGAAATTTTCTTTCAAAGGAAATATGGACGAACCTGATTTTAGGATATTGTTATTTAACGGTCAACCGCCTTTTATTACCCTCTTTTTAGATAACAGTAATTTAAAAATTACTGGAAATAAGGCAACAATTGATCATGCTGTCGTTACAGGTTCTGTGGCTAATAGTAATTTCAACGAATACAATACAGCAATCGCTCCTTATCAATATTTGTTTGCAGATGATGCACCTTATGATTCTGCTGCAATACAAAAGGCTGCGGACATCAGTAAAAACTTCGCAAAAAAATACCCTGCTTCTACTGTTTCGGCATTAGCCGTTATTCGTTTCAACCAGGTTACTGAAGACTATAAAACAGCAGAAGAATTGTATGATGGATTAGATGCTTCCGTTAAAGCTACGGCTATGGGTAAATACCTGGCATCACAGATCAATGAAGAAAAGAGTACGCCTATTGGCACGATCGTTCGGGATTTTACGCAGGCAGATACTGCGGGTAATCCTGTTTCCTTATCATCTTTTCGCGGTAAATATGTACTGGTCGATTTTTGGGCAAGCTGGTGCCGTCCCTGCAGGGCAGAAAATCCAAATGTAGTGGCAGCGTACAATAAATTCAAAGACAAAAACTTTACAGTACTAAGCGTATCTCTCGATCAGGCAAAACCAGCCTGGCTCGATGCGATAAAAATGGATGGCTTAACCTGGACCCATGTAAGCGACCTGCATGGCTGGGGCAATGCGGTAGCACAACAATTCGGTATTATAAATATTCCTCAAAATATTTTGGTAGCACCTGACGGAACATTAGCAGGTAAAAATTTACGCGGACCTAAATTGGATAGAACATTAAGTAGGTTGTTGAAATAATTTTTGTTACTAGCATTTGTATTTCAATTGAGCATCGTTGTGTCACTCACTTAAACGTTATACCTATATTAAGCTTTTATCTAAGCGGAGGTTGTTGGTCAGGCGAGGTAACTATATACCTGTTAGACCATGGAGGTTATATATTTTCCCAGTAGGATTTAATATATGAAAAAAATTACATCAGCAGATGTATTTAAGAAATTGCGGTTGAGATCTATATAAATTTTCTTACCACTAACTAACAGCAAGTTTAGAGAATTATTTTGCATTACTACAGTACTCGAACCTGCATAATTAGTATCACTCGTAATCCTAGCAATTTCTTTCCAAAAAGTTTTATTGTTATTATAGGTAATGCCTTCTTCATCAATAGTAATATAATTATCAGCATTTAAATATAGAGGGAGGATTTCCCATGTTTTTAAACCAGCAATAACAAATCCTCCAATAACAACTGACCATACCTTGTGAATACCGCAAAAAATTACAAAAATTGATATAATACCCAAGAAAGAAATAAGACCAAATAATATATTGTTCTTTTTTAGAGTAACATACAATCTGCCTTTGGTTACAACATTTGCAGAATCAATATCTTTTATATCAATCGAAGTAGCACGAAGCCGTTTAAATCCTGACATTTTATTTTAGGATAGGTAATTTATAATTGAAGATAATAAAAAAGGCTGCTATTATTCAGCCCTTTTTATTATATTTGATATGTGTATATAGGGTTTAACAAAATACAAGTATTTGGTAAAATGGCTTTCATTATTATCTTTAGTTTATTTGTTTCTTTAGTCATAGCTCACCCACCTTCTTTTCCAAAGCATTATTATTTTTTTTCCTCGACAACCCTTTTAATAATAATATTAGTAGGAATAATTTATTTCATTATTTATATGATATTTCAATTATTTTTTTTTCCAAAAGGAATTGAAATTAATAATGCAGACAAAACTTTAATCACTCATTACTTTTTGTTACGCCCTAATGTTATATATCTTGAGGACATAATAGATTACTCTACTACTAAAATAATTACAAGATCAAGGGATTATGAAGGTGTATTGATTAATTCAAAGAAGGGTAGAAAATATTTGTTTACCAATTATAACATTTCTGATTACAAACCAGTTAAAATATTTTTAGACGAATGTCGAATTAGTTTTAGTGGAGATCAGAAATTTAATAGCACATCTATTTATTGCATTTTTTTAACCTCCATGGTCTAACAGGTATATAGTTACCTCAAGTGACCAACAACGGCAGAAAGCGGTATATCTTTATTAATCTTACGTGTTTGCCAATTGTCTTTTATATAATTGCACTGTATTCTCTAATCCTAAATAAAGTGCATCGCTAATTAACGCATGTCCGATAGATACTTCTAATAATCCGGGAATATTCTCAGCGAAGTATTTTAAGTTCTGCAGATCAAGATCATGTCCTGCATTTATACCTAAATTCAATTCGTTTGCTTTTTTAGCAGCAATAATATAAGGCCTGATAGCAGCTTCTTTATTAGCATGGTATTGTTTCGCATATCCTTCAGTATATAATTCAATTCTATCAGTTCCGGTAGCAGCAGCGCCTTCTACCATTTCAACAACAGGATCAACAAATATCGATACACGGATATTTGCTTTTTTAAATACTGCGATCATCTCTTTTAAATAAGCTGCGTGCTTAATTGTATTCCATCCATGATTCGATGTTATTTGTCCTAATACATCGGGTACCAAAGTCACTTGTGCTGGTTTGTTGGCTAATACTAAATCGACAAATTTTTGTTCTGTGCAATTGCCTTCAATATTTAATTCCGTACTAATTACTTTCTTCAGATCAAAAACGTCTGCGTAGCGAATATGCCTTTCATCCGGCCTTGGATGAACAGTAATTCCCTGCGATCCAAAACGTTCAATGTCCAAAGCTGTTTTAACGAGATCAGGATTATTGCCGCCTCTGCTATTACGCAGTGTAGCAATTTTATTTATGTTGACAGATAATTTGGTCATCCAATTTTTATTTAAAATTAGCATTTTTCCTGCTATTAATATAGGCACTCTAATTTGTCATTCTGAGCGTAAGCGAAGAATCTAATTCACAACCGATCAGCACGACAAAGGAGAAGATGAATTCCTAATTATGAACTATATTAGTATAAAAATAATATCTCAAAACAGTACTCCATAATCATTCTGCGTGAAAGGCAATTATTATTGCGTGTGTTAACGCTTTGGGTAGTGGTGAACGATCATGACCTGTACGAATTAAAAGAGCAAAGCCCCTTAATTATTCCTGCCGATAAATTACCCGTAAAGATCATCGTAAAGAATGGGTTCCATTTATCAAAAGCATTCATTATTACGCAACCATTAACTGAAAATTTCTTTATAGATATTGGCTGTGAAGCAGATAACGAAAGGCTCTGGGGAAGCATTTTAACAAGCTTCCTACTTTTCGTAGTATTTAATGCTACGAAACTGCAAGTGTTTTTGATAATGGCAAATTTGCCGCTTTTATATTTGGTCTATAAGTTCTTTCTACAACCAAAGCAGTTCATAACCATTGAAAAACTGATCAGGAAAAAGAAACCTGTACCCAATAAAAAAGGGAACCGACGGTATCAGTTCCCTTAAGTAAATATTTTACCATCGATTATTTTTTTGTGCTATCAGCAGCTGCTTTGTCGCTTTTATGGCAACAAGATTTATGGCAACATTTTTTCTTTTGTGTATTGCCTGCAAATGTTACACCTGTTACAAGCAATGCAGCTGTAGCTAATAAAAATACTTTTTTCATGTTTATTTAATTTAAATGTTAGAATTATCTGACCCTAAATTTAGTACAGAAAATGGAGTGATAAGTGATCGCAATTGTTAAATTTATCCACCCCGTTTTATAAAATGGATATTGCGTTTAATACCTTTCCACTTACTGCGCTTTAACGGAGATGATTTGAAAATATGTTTAAATGATTCTTCGGTCAGATCTTCCCAGTCGTTGGTAGAAAAATTTAATATCTCAGGTATCGGCTTAAAATTAATTTCATTGGTTGGTTTGGAAAACCTGTTCCACGGACAAACATCCTGACAAACATCACAACCAAACATCCAGTCATTGAATTTATCTTTCATCGCATCAGGTATCAACGCTTCTTTTAATTCGATCGTAAAGTAAGAAATGCACTTACTGCCATCGATCACTTTATCGGGTAAAATAGCATCAGTTGGACAGGCATCAATACACCTGGTGCAAGAACCACAATAATCTTTCACATAAAGCTGATCATAGTCAAGCTCAAGATCAACGATCAGCGTAGCGATGAAAAAGAAAGAGCCTGCTTGTTTATGAATAAGGTTGCCGTTTTTTCCGATCCACCCTAATCCGCTCCGCTTGGCCCAGCTTCTTTCCAAAACGGGAGCGCTATCAATAAACCCACGTCCTTCCACTTCGCCGATATTTACTTTTATATGCTGTAATAAAGCGCGTAGTTTCTCCCTGATCACTTCATGGTAATCATCGCCATAAGCATATTTTGCAATTTTAGGAATGTCGGTATTTTGTTGTTCAGCCGGAAAGTAATTTAACAACAAAGTGATAACGGATTTTGCTCCGGGTACCAATTTTGTAGGATCGATACGCATGTCGAAATGATTCTCCATGTATTGCATGGTACCGTGCATGCCTTTATTTAGCCAGCTTTCTAATCGCCTGGCATCTTCTTCCAATTGCACAGCTTTGGCAATGCCACAAAAATTAAAGCCCAATGTTGTGGCGTAATTTTTAATGATATCGGTTCGCTGTGTGGTGTTCATCTGTTGTAAAAATACTCATAATCCCCGTGTGATTTGATGGAATGCAGATTTTCATGATTATTATGAGTTTATCATGATCTGATCCTGAAAATCATGAAAATCTGCGTTCTATTACGGCTGCAACAATAGCAGAAATGACCCAATTAGCCTGAATTTGCGGCAGAAGCGCCTATATTTATAAGACATAATTTCTGAATTACTTCTTTGGAGTATGATTTGCAGCTAAGCTATTATCAATCAAACTAAAAGGAACTAAAACATATGAATTTAAACAATTTTACTATTAAAGCACAGGAAGCAGTGGCACAGTCACAGCAGCTTGCTTTTAATAACCAAAACCCAACTATCGAAACAGAACACTTACTAAAAGCGTTATTGAGCGAAGATGATTCTGCTATCGGATTCCTATTGAAAAAGAATAATGTGAACGTAGGCTTTGTAGAATCTAAGCTCGATGAAAGCATAAAAAAATTACCGAAAATCCAAAGTGGTGAACCGGCTCAAAATGTGAGTCGTGATATGAATAGTGTGATCCTGAAAGCAACTGCAAGCTTAAAATCTACGGGCGATGAATTCGTTAGTGTAGAAAACTTGTTGTTAGCCATCTTACAAGGAAATGATAACAGCGCTAAATTATTAAAAGACGCGGGTCTTACAGATAAAGGTTTGTTAGCTGCTATTAAAGACTTACGCAAAGGCTCAACCGTATCTTCTCAAACACAGGAAACACAATTCAATGCCTTAAATAAATATGCGAAAAATTTAAATGAAATGGCACGTGCAGGAAAATTAGATCCTGTTATCGGCCGTGATGAAGAGATCCGTAGAACATTGCATATCCTTTCCCGCAGAAGTAAAAACAACCCGATTTTAGTGGGTGAACCCGGTGTTGGTAAAACGGCCATCGCAGAAGGGTTGGCCATGCGTATCGTTAACGGCGATGTGCCCGATAATCTAAAATCAAAAGTTATTTATGCTTTGGATATGGGGCAGCTAATTGCCGGTGCTAAATACAAAGGTGAATTTGAAGAAAGATTAAAATCAGTTGTAAAAGAAGTATCTGAAAGTGATGGTGATATTATTTTATTCATAGATGAGATACATACATTGGTTGGTGCAGGCGGTGGCGATGGAGCCATGGATGCAGCCAATATTTTAAAACCTGCATTGGCAAGAGGAGAGTTGAGAGCCGTTGGCGCAACAACATTAAGCGAGTACCAGAAATTCTTTGAAAAAGATAAAGCATTAGAGCGCCGTTTTCAAAAAGTGATGATCGATGAGCCCAGTGTGGAAGATGCGGTTTCCATTTTACGTGGATTGAAAGATCGTTATGAAACATACCATCACGTACGTATCAAAGATGAAGCAATCATTGCTGCAGTAGAATTATCACACAGGTATATTACAGATCGTTTTTTACCGGATAAAGCGATTGACTTAATTGATGAAAGCGCTGCCAAGCTCCGCTTAGAAATGAATTCTATGCCCGAAGAGTTGGATAAGCTTGAAAGGCAGATCCGTCAATTAGAAATTGAACGGGAAGCGATCAAAAGAGAAAATGATAAGGATAAATTGAAAGCATTGAACACAGAGATATCCAATCTTTCTGTAGACAGAGATACGTTTAAAGCAAAATGGCAACAAGAAAAAGAGATTGTAGAAAAAGTGCAGGTTGCCAAAGCGCAAATTGAACAATTAAAAT